>Ga0207849_100029_pt1 | contig 237629 bp, 201 predicted proteins | sample TtaePargueraPR_12_FD_187277 | JGI IMG/M metagenome (GOLD analysis project Ga0207849, IMG submission 187277) | Aerobic enrichment media microbial communities from Bioluminiscent Bay, La Parguera, Puerto Rico - Tt and P2 (4) (SPAdes) | ecosystem: Environmental > Aquatic > Marine > Unclassified ... | reverse complement strand
TGGAGCCATGGATGGCGGAGCCAAGCGTACAAGGACGTATTCACAGCGTGTTTCAGAAGGCGGCTCTCACCGGCCGGTACTCTGTAGAATAGAACCGAAACATTGCAGTAATTGCCGGAGAAGGATGACCTCACTACCCTGGCTAGACCCGGACCAACTCTGGTTCCCCCCCGCCAACGAAGCCCTGGACGACCCGGACGGCCTACTTGCCCTCGGCGGAGACCTGTCCACAGAGCGCCTCATCCTGGCCTACCGGAACGGCATCTTCCCCTGGTACAGCGACGACCAACCCATCCTGTGGTGGTCGCCAAACCCGAGATGCGTCCTCTTTCCAGACGAAATCCACGTGTCCCGCAGCCTGCGCCGCACCCTGAACCAGCAGCGTTTCCAGGTAACCGCCGACAAACACTTCGGACGGATTATCCGCCTTTGCGCCTCAACCCGGGCCGAAGGCACCTGGATTACCGAAGAGATGATCGCCAGCTACTCAGAGCTCCACCGCATGGGTGTCGCCCACTCCATCGAGATCTGGAACCAGCGTGGCGAACTGGCCGGTGGCATGTACGGACTGGCGATTGGCCGGTGCTTTTTCGGAGAATCCATGTTTTCCCTGGAAACCAACGCGTCCAAGGTTCTCATGGTGCACCTGGCGCACCAGTTACAGCTCTGGGGTTACCGGATCATGGATTGCCAGGTGGAAAGCCGGCACCTTCTGACCATGGGCGCACGGACTATTCCACGGGAAGAGTTTTTATCTATACTCAGGATGAGCATCGACCAGAAACCGGATCAGACCGACTGGACCTTCCGATGGCGTTGGCCCGGGCCGGAGGAGTGAATGAGCAATCTCAGAACCCTGGTGTTCTTCGCGACGCCGCCCCACGATTGCAGCTACCTGCCAGACCGCGAGGCAACCACCATGTTTGTGGATCCGCGGGCCCATATCGATAAAAGGCTTTACAGTCAGCTCACCGCCCTTGGTTTCCGCCGCAGCGGATCGCATTATTACCGCCCTCACTGCGAACAGTGCAATGCCTGTATCCCGGTCAGACTGAAGGTCGACGATTTCAGCCCGGACAGAAGTCAGCGGCGAGTACTCAAGAAGAACTCCGACCTGAAGTGCACCATGGTGCCGGCCACCTTCGCGGAAAGGTACTACCAGCTCTACGCCAACTACATTGAGCAGCGACACCAGGATGGCGATATGTACCCACCCACCCGGGAACAGTTCACGTCGTTCCTGGTAGAGGGTGCAACCGACTCCTGGTTCCTGGAGATCCACAAGGATGATCGACTCGTAGGACTGGCAGCCGTGGACCTGCTGGACGACGGGCTTTCGGCCATTTACACGGTGTTTGACCCTGACATGGAGGACAGGAGCCTGGGCACCTACGCGATCCTCTGGCAAATCGAAGAAGCCCGCCGCAGGGGTTTGCCCCATCTGTATCTCGGTTACTGGATCAAACAGTGCCGGAAGATGAACTACAAAACCCGGTTTCGCCCGATCGAGGCGCTTCGAGACGGCCACTGGCGTGAACTGGACCCAGGCTAACTTTGCCAAACGCCGATAAATCAGGCAGAATTGCGCAATTTAAAATTACGAGAAGCATATCCAAGCGAGGTTTCTACTGAATGCCGAAATCAGATGCCATTGAAATGGAAGGCGTTATCATCGACACCCTTCCAAACACCATGTTCCGCGTTGAGCTCAGCAACGGTCATGTTGTGACAGCTCACATCTCCGGCAAGATGCGCAAGAACTACATCCGCATCCTGACAGGTGACAAGGTCAAGGTTGAGCTGACTCCCTACGACCTGAGCAAGGGCCGCATCGTATACCGCGCCCGTTGATGCTCCCGTGACATCTGAAAGCCCCTTCGGGGGCTTTTTTCGTTAGCACATAAAAAAACCGCTGCCGGTCACCCGGACAGCGGTTTTCCCTTTCTCGAGAAGGTCAGACGGCCTCGGCAGGCTCGTCCTCGTACTCGAATACCAGCTCATCATCACGAAGGTGAATGAAGACATCCCCGCCCTTCTCTGACAAACGCCCGAACAGAATCTGCTCGGCCAGTGGCCGCTTGATCTTGTCCTGGATCAGACGGGACATGGGACGGGCGCCCATGGTGATGTCATAGCCCTTCTCGGCGAGCCAGGCCTTGGCATCATCATCCACATGCAGAACCACACGCTTCTCGTCCAGCTGCGCCTGCAGTTCCGTGAGGAACTTGTCCACCACATGGGTAATGGTGTCCATCTGCAGGTCACCGAACTGGATGATACCGTCCAGACGGTTGCGGAACTCCGGCGTGAAAGTTTTGCTGATGATTTCCATGCCGTCGGTGCTGTGATCCTGCTCGCTGAAGCCAATGGACCGGCGGGCCATGCTTTCGGCGCCGGCGTTGGTGGTCATCACCAGAATCACGTGGCGGAAATCTGCCTTGCGGCCGTTGTTATCGGTCAGCGTGCCATGGTCCATGACCTGCAGCAGCAGGTTGAACACTTCCGGATGGGCTTTCTCGATCTCATCCAGCAGGAGCACACAGTGCGGATGCTTGTTGACAGATTCGGTCAGCAGGCCGCCCTGATCGTAGCCGACGTAGCCCGGAGGCGCACCAATCAGCCGTGACACTGTATGGCGCTCCATGTACTCGGACATGTCAAACCGCACCAGCTCGATGCCCAGAACCTTGGCCAACTGCTTGGTAACCTCGGTTTTACCGACACCGGTCGGCCCTGCGAACAGGAAGGCACCCTCCGGCTTCTCCGGCGCCTTCAGTCCGGCACGGGCCAGCTTGATGGCGGTGGACAGCGATTCGATTGCCGGATCCTGCCCAAAGACGGTCATCTTCAGATCCCGCTCCAGGTTCCGCAGCAGATCCTTGTCGCTGGTAGACACGTTCTTCGGCGGAATGCGTGCAATATTCGCAACCACATCCTCGATCTCGGTGACATCAACGGTCTTCTTGCGCTTGCCTTCAGGCTGCAGCCTCTGGCGGGCACCGGCCTCATCAATTACGTCGATGGCCTTGTCCGGCAGATGACGATCGGTGATGTAGCGATCCGACAACTCGGCGGCCACACGCAGCGCCTTGTCGGTATATTTCAGATCGTGGTGCTTCTCGAAGCTGGGCTTGAGGCCCTTGAGGATCTGATAGGTATCTTCAACGCTGGGCTCGTTTACATCAATTTTCTGGAAACGGCGCGCCAGGGCACTGTCTTTCTCGAAGATGCCCCGGAATTCCTGGAACGTGGTTGAACCAATGCACCGGATTTCCCCGGAGCTGAGCATGGGCTTGAGCAGGTTGGAGGCGTCCATCACACCACCGGAGGCAGAACCCGCTCCGATGATGGTGTGAATCTCGTCGATGAACAGAATCGCATGGTTTTCTTTCTTGAGCTCGGCAAGCAATCCTTTCAGACGCTTCTCGAAGTCGCCGCGATACTTGGTCCCGGCGAGCAGAGCCCCCAGGTCCAACGAGTAGACCACCGCATCGGAAATGATGTCAGGAACCTGACCATCGACAATACGTTTGGCCAGGCCTTCTGCGATGGCGGTTTTGCCGACACCGGCCTCCCCGACCAGCAGCGGGTTGTTCTTGCGACGACGAACCAGGATCTGGACGACCCGCTCGACTTCATGCTCACGCCCGATCAGCGGATCAATACGGCCCTGACGGGCCTGCTCATTCAGATTGGTGGCGTAGCTTTCCAGCGGCTTGGACTGTCCGCCTTCCTCGCCAGCTTCATCATGGGATGCTTGGTCGTGGCTCTCCTGATCTTCCGCACCCTGGACGCGGGAGATACCGTGGGACACAAAGTTCACCACATCAATGCGGGCAATGCTCTGTTTTTTCAGTACATAGACCGCCTGGCTCTCCTGTTCGCTGAAAATGGCTACCAGCACGTTGGCACCGGTCACCTCTTTCTTGCCCGAGGACTGCACATGGAAAACCGCCCGCTGCAACACGCGCTGGAACCCCAGCGTGGGCTGGGTCTCCCGCTCACTGTCACTGCTGGGAATCAATGGTGTGGTTGAATCCACGAATTCGACCAGCTCTTCCTGAAGCCGCTTGAGGTCTGCGCCGCAAGCTTTCAGAACGCCCACTGCCGATTCATTATCCAGTAGGGCCAGCAACAGATGCTCCACAGTCATGAACTCATGACGCTTATCCCGGGCATTCTTGAAGGCCGTATTCAGCGTAATTTCTAGATCTTTGCTCAGCATGGGCCACCCCAACGTCTTTCAGTCCGCACGTTCAATCTCGCAAAGGAGCGGATGTTCGCATTCCGAGGAATACTGGTTCACCTGTGCCGCCTTTGTTTCCGCGATGTCCCGGGTATATACCCCGCATACAGCTTTTCCCTGCGTATGGACGAGCAGCATCACCTGCGTCGCCTTTTCCTCGTTCATTCCGAAGAACTTCATCAACACATCCACGACAAAATCCATGGGCGTGTAATCGTCATTCAGAAGCACCACCCTGTATCGCGCCGGACGCTTGAGAGCAGGCTTCTCGGGAGCAACGCTGAGGTCATCCTGTCGCCCCGGTTGTTCGTCCTCCCCCTGATTGAATATTAGTAGAGAATTTTCGATAGTCCGCATCATTCCTTACCGGTTTATCGGTGCTCCTGTTAAATGTGGATGTCCGCCCCCGGGTTTTCAAGCGGGGCATGAGATATTTATCAATACGGACATGATACCGTTTCCAGACTGCGTTCAACCACACATTCCCGGCACACAAACTATTGACTCGCCGTCACGATTGGCCGAAAGTTAAGTTGCATTGTAAAATAATGTAAATCCATGCAAGGATTGTGTAACAGGATTCGGACCGACCGTGCGACGGCACCGATAGGCAAACAAAGAATCAACAAGAATAGAGACAGCAAAAGAACAGGGGAGTTCATCATGCCAAGAGGCAAGGTCAAGTGGTTCAACAATGCCAAAGGGTACGGATTCATCATCGAGGATGGCTGCAGTGACGACCTGTTTGCGCACTTCTCTTCGGTGCAAATGGACGGCTATAAGACCCTGAAAGCCGGCCAGGCCGTAACCTTCGACAAAAAGCCCAGCGACAAGGGCATTCACGCAGTCAATATCGTCCCTGACGAATTGCCCGCCAGCAAAGCGCAAGCTGGCACCGGGAATGAATCTTCCGGAAAGTCGGGGCAGCAGGAGTCTGGCCGGGACGGCTATCCGCCCCGCGCAGTAAACGCCTGAACGATTGTGACAATCAAGCAACCACACCCACCGGTGGCGTGCTGGTGGGCCCAATTTCTCGTGCCGTTTAAAACCACTTCCTTCTGACCGACACCGGCATTACTTTGCCACTGCCTCTCTTTGCAGTACCCTGCCCCAACCAACACCTCCGAATTTCGGGAACCCGGCAGCGCATGGCAGAACTCGTGCTTTTCAACAAACCCTTCCAGGTTTTGAGCCAGTTTACTGACGATGGCGTCTCCGGTGGCAACTCACCGAGAGCAACCCTGGCGGACTATCTGCGGATCCCTGGTATCTACCCGGCCGGTCGTCTCGACTATGATTCCGAGGGCCTGCTTCTTCTTACCTCCGAAGGCTCACTGCAACACCGGATTGCTTCCCCCTCGCTGAAGATGCCGAAAACCTACTGGGTGCAGGTGGAAGGCGACATTACGGAAGACGCGTTAAAACACCTGGCGACCGGAGTTCAGCTGAAAGATGGCCTGACCCGGCCGGCGAAAGCCGCCAGAATGGCCGCTCCTGCCGTCTGGCCCAGGGTGCCGCCGGTTCGCCATCGAGAAACAGTTCCCACCAGCTGGATTGAGCTGACCATCACCGAAGGCAAGAACCGGCAGGTGCGACGAATGACCGCCGCCGTAGGCTTTCCAACACTCAGGCTGATCCGATACCGGATTGGAGACTGGACGCTGGAGGGCCTGGATTCGGGAGCCCACCGGGCCATTACCGTTAATCTTCCAGCCTCGGCAAAATCAACCCGTCGCCCCAAAGCCGGCGGCGCCCGACCCGGGAGACACCGGAAATCATGACCTGGACACCCCACGCCACCGTGGCCGTCATCGTAGAAAACGGCGCCGGCCGCTATCTCATGGTTGAAGAAGTCAGCGGCGGCAAAGTTGTTTTCAACCAGCCCGCAGGCCACGTGGAGGAAGACGAAGCCATTCTGGATGCCGTTCGCAGGGAAGCCCTGGAAGAGACGGGCTGGGACATCGAGCCGCTGCACTTTCTTGGCATCTACACCTACAAAGCCCCGGCCAACGGAGTTACCTACTATCGCTTCTGTTATGCAGCCCGGGCTCGCACCCGCCTTACCGATCAGCTGGACGATGGCATCATTGCCGCCCACTGGCTGACCCTGGATGAAATTCGCGGGTTGGGCGATAAATTGCGCAGCCCGCTTGTGCTCCGATGCATAGAAGATTACCGAAACGGCCGGCATTACCCGCTGGACGTGGTGGTGGATGCGCAGACGGCGCCTCGGGAAAGATGATAAACTTTCGGTTTTTTAGCCGGTAACGAAGCTGTCATGACCAACGCACCCGAAGCCCAGTTTTCAAACAGCATAGCCAACACCCGCGTGATTGTCGGCATGTCCGGCGGCGTGGATTCTTCCGTGGCCGCGTGGCTGCTCAAGGACCAGGGCTACCAGGTTGAAGGCCTGTTCATGAAGAACTGGGATGAGGACGACGGCACCGAGTACTGCACCGCCATGACGGATCTGGCCGACGCCCAGGCCGTGGCCGATGCCATCGGCATCAAGCTGCACACCGCCAGCTTCGCGGCCGAATACTGGGACCGGGTCTTTGAACACTTCCTGTCCGAGTACCAGGCCGGGCGTACCCCCAATCCAGACATCCTGTGCAACAAGGAAGTAAAATTCCGGGCGTTTCTGGATTATGCCATCACCCTTGGTGCTGACTACATTGCCACCGGCCACTATGCCCGCCAGCGTCCCATAGCCGACGCTCCCGGCAAGGCTCAGCTCCTCAAGGGCCTTGATGCCAACAAGGATCAGAGCTATTTCCTGCATGCCGTCTCCGGCGACCGCATTGCGCGGACGCTGTTCCCTGTGGGCGAGCTGGAAAAACCGGAAGTCCGCCGTATTGCCGAGCAGCAGGGTTTCGTCACCCATGACAAAAAAGACTCCACCGGCATCTGTTTTATTGGCGAGCGCAAGTTCAAGGATTTCCTGAAGCAGTATCTTCCAGCCCAGCCCGGTGATATTGAAACACCGGATGGCCAGAAAATTGGCCGGCACCAGGGCCTGATGTATCACACCATTGGTCAGAGACAGGGCCTGGGCATTGGTGGTCTCAGCGAATTCGGAGACGACCCCTGGTATGTAGCGGAGAAAGATCTCAGCCGCAATGTTCTTATCGCGGTGCAGGGCAAGCACCATCCCCTGCTCTTTTCCCGGGGCCTGGTATCCGGGCCGATTGACTGGGTGGCCGGAGCACCCCCTGCCGTTAGCTTCCGGTGCAAGGCTAAAACCCGTTACCGGCAGCCGGACCAGGATTGCCATGTTGTCGTGATCGAGGGCGGTGTCCGGGTAGATTTTGACGACGCCCAGCGCGCCGTCACCCCCGGGCAATCTGTCGTTTTCTACGATGGCGATGTGTGCCTCGGCGGGGGAGTCATTGAGCAGACCTGGCGCGACGGCGAACCCTTGCCCGCCCGCCTGACAGGAACCCGGCCCCAGGAAGAAACTGCATGAGTCGCTCTCTCAAGGATCAAACCCTGGCCCTGGCCGGGGTTTTCCAGGCCGCCAATCTGGTCCAGCAGATTGCCCACAACGGTCAGTGCAACGAAGCCAGCCTGGAAACGTCCATCCGCTCGCTGTTTGCCACCAATCCGGAGAACACCCTGGACGTGTACGGTGGCGAACTTCGCGACATCCGCGAAGGCCTTGTGACCCTGTCGTCGGTTCTTAGCCAGCAATCCCGGCAGCAGGACATTGAAGTATTGCGCTATGCCCTCAACTTGGTCCAGCTCGAATCCAAACTGAATCGCCGCTCTGACATGCTGGATGTTATTGGCAGCCGAATTGACCAGGCCAGACACACCGCTAGCCACTTCGGATATACCCACCCCAACCTGATCAGCAATCTGGCATCGGTCTATGCAGATACCATCAGCACCTTCCGGCTGCGTATCCAGGTCAGTGGCAACCCCTCCATTCTGCAGCGGGAGGAGAACGCTGCAAAAGTACGTGCCCTGCTGCTTGCGGGCATTCGTTCCGCCGTCCTCTGGCGTCAGACTGGCGGGCGTCGCTGGCAACTGATCTTTGCCCGGAAAAAAGTCATCCGGCTTGCCGGCGAGTTGGCCGAGGAAGCCAATCGCTCCCTGTACCACTGACGGCGCTGATTCAGTGCGCCCGGTGGTGTATGATATGCACCCCTTATTTTCTTTTGATCCGAATCTTTGATGACTTGAGAGGTTTTCGATGGAACTCACCGCCCTGACCGCCATTTCCCCGGTCGATGGACGCTATGGCAGCAAGGTTAGCGTCTTCCGTGAAATTTTCAGTGAATATGGCCTGATCAGGAACCGGGTAACCGTCGAGATCCGCTGGTTGCAGAAACTGGCCGCTCACCCTGGCGTGGCCGAGGTTCCCGCGTTTTCAGCCGATGCCAACGGGTTCCTGAACCGTTTGGTGAGCGAATTCAGCCTGGAAGACGCAGAGCGCATCAAGGACATCGAACGCACCACCAATCACGATGTGAAAGCTGTAGAGTATTTCATCAAGGAGAAGATTGCCTGCGTTCCGGAACTGCACGCCGTGACGGAATTTGTTCACTTTGCCTGCACCTCCGAAGACATCAACAACCTCTCCCATGGCCTGATGCTGCGGGAAGGCCTGGACCATGGCCTGCTGCCGGCCATGGACCGTGTGGTCAACAAGCTGGCGCAACTGGCTCATGACCACGCCCAACAGCCGATGCTGTCGCGCACCCACGGCCAGACTGCCTCCCCCACCACCGTGGGCAAAGAGCTGGCTAACGTGGTTCATCGGCTGCGTCGCCAGGTAAAACAGATCCGTGACACCGAACTGTTGGGCAAGATCAACGGCGCCGTGGGCAACTACAACGCTCACCTGTCCGCCTACCCGGAAATCGACTGGGCCCTGAATGCCCAGGAATTCATCGAGAGCCTTGGCCTCGACTGGAACCCGTATACCACCCAGATCGAGCCCCACGATTACATCGCCGAACTGTACGATGCCATCGCCCGCTTCAACACGATCCTGATCGACCTGGATCGTGACATCTGGGGCTATATCTCTCTTGGCTACTTCAAGCAGAAAACGGTGGAAGGCGAAGTGGGTTCCTCGACCATGCCCCACAAGGTCAACCCCATCGATTTCGAGAACTCCGAGGGCAACCTGGGCATCGCCAACGCACTGTTCAGCCATCTCTCCGCCAAGCTGCCCATTTCACGCTGGCAGCGGGATCTGACCGACTCCACCGTACTGCGCAATCTGGGCGTTGGCTTCGCCCACAGCCTGATTGCTTACGAAGCCACATTGAAGGGCCTTGGCAAACTGGAAATTAACCCGGCTCGCCTGGATGAAGACCTGGACCATGCCTGGGAAGTGCTTGCCGAGCCGATCCAGACGGTGATGCGCCGTTACAACATTGAAAAGCCCTACGAAAAGCTCAAGGCGTTGACCCGCGGCAAGGCAATGACTCCGGAAGTGATCAAGAATTTCGTAGAGAGCCTCGACATTCCGGAACAGGCCAAGGCCGAGCTGATGGCCCTGACTCCGGGCCGTTATATCGGTAACGCGGTCGATCAGGCACAAAACATCTGAAACCGGGAGTAGCACCCATGGACATGCTTGGCGGACTGACACCCTCTGAATTTCTGCGGGACTACTGGCAGAAAAAGCCGCTGGTCATCCGTCAGGCATTTCCCGACTTCCAGTGCCCCGTCAGCGCCGATGAACTGGCTGGCCTCGCCTGCGAGGAAGGCGTGGAGTCCCGGATTGTCATCGAAAACGATGATGGCAAGCCCTGGCAGCTCCATAACGGCCCCTTCTCGCCGGACCGGTTCAGCTCACTCCCGGAACAGGACTGGACGCTCCTGGTTCAGGGTCTGGACCACTGGGTGCCCGATATTGCCGATCTACTGGAGCATTTCCGGTTCATTCCCAACTGGCGCCTGGATGACATCATGGCCAGCTTTGCCCCGAAAGGCGGCAGTGTTGGGCCCCATTACGACCAGTACGATGTATTCCTGCTCCAGGCCCAGGGTCACCGCCGGTGGACGTTTGGAGGCCACTGCGACCACACCTCGCCCCGGGTCGAAGGCACCCCGCTCCGCATTCTGAGCAGTTGGGATGGCGAAGAAACCGTTACCCTGGCACCCGGCGACATGCTGTACCTGCCCCCGGGTATTGGCCACCACGGAGTTGCGGAAGATGACTGCATCACCCTGTCGGTGGGTTTCCGGGCGCCGACCGTCGACGACATTCTTACCGGATTTACCGACTTCCTCTGCAGTCAGTCAGACGCAGGGGACCACCTGAATGATCCGGACCTGAAGGTCCAGAACAATCCCGGCACGATCCAGCCCGACGTGGTTGATCGCCTGGAGAGTGTGATCCGGGAAAAGCTTGGCGATCGCCGGCAACTGGCGCTCTGGTTTGGCCAGTTCTCGACAGCGCCCAAGAGTATGGACATTGTTGTTCCCGCCGACGAGCCAGCGTCCAATGAGGACGTTGCCGAAGCGATTCACGCCGGCGAGCAGTTGCGTTGGAACGAAGGCTCCCGTTTCGCCTACTACGATTTCCCCAGTGAAACCGCACTGTTTGTTGATGGCGAGCAGTTTCTGCTCAAGGGCGACGCGCGACCACTCGCTCCGTTACTGTGCTCCGCGGCTCGGGTGGATATGACTGCCCTGGCCCGATTTGCTGAAGATGAAGCGTTGCTGGGGCTTCTGACCACGCTCTACAATCAGGGTTCGGTTTACTTCGACTAAGTCTTATGAGCATTCGGTTTCGCAAATACAGCTGGCAGCTGGCTCCGGGATCCATCCGCGATATTCGCGAGCGGGTGTTCATTGAGGAACAGAGAGTCCCGCCGGAACTGGAATGGGATGAAACCGACGAAATTGCCGACCATTACCTCGCAGTGCTACCGGACAACACCCCCGCAGGCGTCGCCCGCCTGTTTTCAACCCTGGAAGAAACGGGCCACATTGGCCGCATGGCGATACTGCCCCAGTATCGTGGACAGGGTATCGGCGAAGCACTGCTGAGGCACCTGATTGCAGAATCCGCCGACCGGTTTTCCGAGCTCAGGCTGTCTGCCCAGGAGCATGCCATTCCCTTCTACCAGCGTTCAGGCTTCCATGTCTGTTCGGGCGTTTATGACGACGCCGGCATTCCCCACTTTGACATGCGCTGCCTGGCACCGGACCTTGCCGCCGAGCGCCTCAAAGACAAAGACCAGCCGATGATTCTGGGCAGCGACACGGGCTCCTGGCTGTTTGATACCGAGGCCAGACTTCTGGGGCTGATGGATTCGGTGGTTGGGCAGGCTGGCCAGCGCATCTGGCTGTATGACCGGCTACTTGAACATGACCTTTACGACAGGCACCGATTCCGGGAGCTGATCTCCTCCCTTGCCCGTCGGCACCGGCTCAGTGAGGTCAGGTTGCTCATCCATGACGACAAACCCCTGGTGAAACGTCGCCACGCGCTTGTCGAGCTTATGCGCCGACTGCCGAGCCGCATGGAGCTTCGACTGGTAAACGAGGACTATCCGGTTGAAGATCAGCCGTTCATTATCGCTGACCGCGAAGGCGTGGTTTACCGGCACGACTTCTACAAACCTGAAGGTTTTGCCAAGTTCTCGGATGGCGGTCGGGTAAAACTGCTGTCTGAAAGTTTCCAGCGTATGTGGGATGCGGCGCGCCCTTCCCTGGAACTCCGGGACCTACCGCTCTGAGTGATGCGCCTGGGGCGAGTCCGGCGCTTCAAACCTGGCTCCGAAAGGAGCAAACTCGGCATCCACCTCAGTCGCCACCTCGGCGATCAGTTTACGTAGCCACTGGTGGTCGGCGTTGTGCTGCAGCAACGGGCTCCAGGCCATTTTCAGTTCGAACGGAGGAATCTCGAAAGGAGGCACCTTCACGACCAGATTCGGATTGTCTTTCTGAAGCCAGGCAGCCCGGGATGGCAGGGTGGCAATCAGATCGTGCTGCTCGGCCAGCAACATCGCCACCTGGTAATGCCGGGTAAATACCGAAATCTGGCGTTTACGGCCCATTCTCGACAGCGCTTCGTCTACCCAGCCCAGACGCTGGACATCCTTGGGGTTCACACCCACACCAACACCAAACCCGGTCTTGCTGACCCAGATATGGCTGGCATCCAGATAGGTATCCAGGGTAAAGGGCTCTTTCAGCACCGGGTTCCGGGCATTCATAAGACAGGCAAAATACTCGGTCCAGAGGGTCTTCTGGTGAAAAGACTGGGGGATCTTGTCGAACCGGTTGATGGCCATGTCGAGCCGGCCCTGTTCCACATCCAGAAAGCTGACATCGCTGGGGGTGAGCACGTCCAGGGTGACATGGGGCGCTTCCTGACGAATCCGTCGCAGAACCCGGGGCATCAGACAGGATTCGGCGTAATCACTGGCCATAATCCGGAACACACGCTGGCTTTCCAACGCCGAAAACGGTGTCTTCTCCTGCACTGCCTGTTCAATATCCGACAGAATTCCCCGTACCAGCGGCTGCAGTTCCCGGGCACGCTCAGTGGCCGTCATGCCTTCACTGGTTCGCACCAGCAGCGGGTCACTGAACAGGTCGCGCAACCGCTTAAGGCCGTTACTCATGGCGGGCTGGGTGATACCCAGGTGGTTGGCGGCCTTGGTAACGTTCCGCTCGCGCAACAACACATCCAGGTAAACGAGCAGATTCAAGTCAACACGGGAAATATCCACAAAAACTCCGAAACGCCAGAAAAACGGGAAAAACCGGGCTCATTCATTAAAACAATATACAGGATACAAAGGATTCACGTAATCAATCCGGGACACGAACTTTCACATTTGAAAACGGATCTCGGGCGGGATTTCTGCTAGTCTTCCGGATACTTGCTGAATAATATCGGTATTTTGAGGCCGGTTCACAGACCCGCCATCATTTGATCCTGAAGCCGGAGTCGTTACTGACAAAATGGATACCACTACGATCGTCCTTCTGTTGGCGGCCATCGTTACCGTCTCGATTGTCATTATTGTGCTCAGCCAGATGCGCGAGCGTGCCCGTATAGAACGGGCACGCAAGATTACAGCCCAGGAAGACGCCTACAACAGGGCCAATCGGCTGCTGACCGAAATTCCCGGCCAATACCTGACGGCCGACCTGAAACTGCTCCTGATCAAACGCATGGAAGAAGCCTGTGCCGAGCTTGCCGGCCTTAAATCCAACCTGCCGGTCAAGGATTGGCAGAATGCTGCTGCCGAGCTGAAAACCCAGATCATCGAGAAGCGCGACACCACCACTCCGGTGAAGATTGATTCCGCCGAAAAATCCAATTACGTCAAGGAATTGCTTCAGAATCTGTTCAAGATGATCGAAGCCATGCACAAGAGTGGCCGGATTGACGCGGCCACGGCCAAGAAAAACCTCAAGTATGTGCTCTTCCTGGTCCACAAGACCCACGCCGACCTGCATGTGTTTCAGGCCCGCGACTACGTGCGCCAGAACCAGTTTCGCAAGGCCATCCATGCTTACCACCTTGCCAGTACTGAAATGGGCAAATCCCGAGACAATCCTCTCGCCATGAAAGCGGTCAAGAGTTTTCGCACCCGTATCAAGGAACTGGAGGCGCTGAGCGCAGAGGGCAAGGAAAGCCCGCAGGGTGAATCCAAGCTGGACAGGGAATGGGATACTTTTCTCCACGACGATGAGTGGAAGAAAAAAGCCGATTACGACGACTGAAGGCACAAAGCGGGTCACCATTGCGGACCCGCCAACAGGGACAGTTCAAACCCGTGAGCAAGGGCTTCAAACAACGACTTTCCTATCGACTGACCCGGGACACGGTACTGGTTGCCATGGCCCTCGGGCTGGTGCTGAATGTTGTCCAGATCACCCTGGACTACTTCAGCGCGAAAGAGTCCATGGAAAAGGAAATCCACGCGCTGATCGATATCAGCAACAGCCCTGCATCCCAGATTGCCTATAACATTGATGTCCGCCTGGCGGAGGAATTACTCGATGGCCTGCTTCGCCATCCCGCCACCATCGACGCTCGGATCACGGACAACGACGACGAAACCATGGCTGCAGCCAGCAAAAGCAGCCCGGTGTCGCCCTACCGATGGGTCAGTGATCTGCTGTTTGGCTCCGACCGTGTTTTCCGTCAGGAATTACAGGTTCCCCAGTTAGAGGATCTGCCACTCGGGCACCTGATCGTCACCATTGATACCTATCACTATGGTGCACTGTTTCTTCAGAGGGCCGGCTACACGCTGATCAGCGGCCTGCTGAAAAGTCTGATCCTGTCTGCGGCATTGCTGGCCATCTTCTATTTCGTTCTTACCCGTCCCATGCTCAACGTGATCAGCGCTCTTAGCCAGGTTCGGGCCAGCTCTCCGGAAAAAGTCAGACTTCCAATCCCGGCAAACCACCGGGAGGATGAGATCGGAACCATGGTTGGCATTATCAACCAGCATCTCGAGACCATTGATTCGAGCCTGGCCCAGCTACGGCACGCCGAAAGCGCCATGAAGAACTATTCCACTCATCTTGAACAGGAAGTGGAGGATCGTACCCGGGAAATCTCCGAAAAGAACGAGGCCCTGCAACGGGGTAACCGCGCCCTGGTGAAAGCCAAGGAAGATGCAGTTCGCCGGGCACGGGCAAGAGCCAACTTTCTGGCCAGCATGAGCCATGAAATCCGCACCCCTCTCAATGGCGTTCTGGGCATGCTCGGCCTGGCACTGGAGGGTGAACTGGACCCGGCCCAACGCAATCGCATGGAAATTGCCCTCAATGCCGGCGAGAGCCTCCTCGGGCTACTCAACGACATTCTGGACATTTCCAAAGTGGAAGCCGGCAAACTCAGTCTGGAGAACATCCCGTTCAGCGTTCGGCATCTGATAGAGGAATGCGCAACACTCCACGCCCAGCAGGCGCGCCGGAAGCATATTCACCTGATTACCGAGGTCGATCCTGATCTGCCTGAGAAATTCCTCGGAGATCCGACACGGGTGCGCCAGGTGCTCAACAACCTGCTGAGCAACGCCATCAAATTCACCGATGAGGGCAGCGTCAGGATTCGGGCAGCCTATTCCGGGGGCAGCTTGCGAATCGACGTGGTAGACACCGGGATCGGGATGTCCAATGAAGGACTGCACCGGATATTCTCGCCTTTTTCCCAGGCGGACGCGGATACCACCCGCCTGTATGGCGGCACGGGCCTTGGCCTGACCCTTTGCCGTCAACTGGTGGAACGAATGCATGGCCAGATCCTGGTGGACTCCCGGGAGGGCAGCGGGACTCACTTCACCGTTACCCTGCCCTTGCCAATTCAACAGACTGACGCAGAGCAGGAGCTTCCGAAAGTAGACTCCCGGCTAAAAGACGTTGGCATTGCCATGGCCATCCCGGCGGATAACCCCTATCGCTCCGCGATCGAGGCCCAGCTTCGCAAGTGGGGCATTCCGATCCGTGGAGCGAGCCGGCATCCGGAGGGAATTCTCCTGGCGCTGGCCGGCGCCGAGGATAAGGAAACCCTGGAATTTGCTGCCGATTGGCAAGGCGCCGGCGTTATTCTTGCCGACTCTACCGGGACCCTGCCACCGGGCAAGGGGCATCATCAGCTACTGTCACTGCCATTGCGACGGGACGAATTGCTTCGCTGCCTTGGCCGCGCTGCAGGCCTGGTTTCCTCCCAAGACCAGTTGGCCCCGGCCACTGAAACAACGGAGCCGACCGTTACGGAACCAGCCCTCTCGATCCTTCTGGTTGAGGATAATCAGGTAAACCAACTGGTAGCCAGTAGCCTGTTAAAAAGACTGGGGCACCGTACGGACCATGCCGAGAACGGCCTTAAAGCCATACAGGCCCTGGAACAGAATCACTACGACCTGGTGCTGATGGATTGCCAGATGCCTGTGATGGATGGCTATGAGGCAACGCAGAGGATCCGCCAGAACCCGGAATGGAAACACCTGCCCATCATTGCGGTTACGGCCAATGTGATGCAGGGCGATCGCGAAGACTGCCTTGCCTCGGGCATGAACGACTACATAACCAAGCCGTACAAGCGAGACGAACTACGGTCAGTGATTGAACGCTGGCGCCCCTCTGCCCCTCCCGAGGGTTCAAGCCGTTAGCAGCTTTTCGATGTCGGCCCGGATATCTTCAGGTTTTGTGGTGGGCGGATAGCGGCGAACAACCTTGCCATCGGGCCCGACCAGAAATTTGGTGAAGTTCCACTTCACCTTTTCAGACCCCATAAGCCCTTTGGCTTCCCGCTTGAGAAAACGGAATAGCGGATGAGCGCCATCGCCATTGACGTCAATCTTGGAGAACATGGGGAAATCGACACCGTAGTTCAGGCTGCAGAACTGGCTAATTGCATCCTCGTCGCCCGGATCCTGGTTCAGGAACTGGTTGCAGGGAAAGCCCAGTACCTCAAAACCCTTATCGCCCAACTCCGTGTGAAGGGACTGCAGGCCCTCGAACTGTGGCGTAAAACCGCATTTGCTGGCGGTATTCACGATCAGAAGCACCTTGCCCTGGTACTCTGCCATGCTTCTCTCGTTACCCTTGATATCCTGGACCGTGAAATCGTAGATCGTCTCGCCTGCCATAAACCTCTCCATTTGGTGTTTTGCGTTCTTCTGGAACCATTGTTCACAACACGGAAGAAAAAACCATGGCAAGGCAGGCTGTACGGGGATCATTTTTAAAAACCGGTTCAGGTTTGTGAGCTAAATCTGCCTTATCACGACACAATTCATCATAATTCCCCTGTTGCCGCTGGCCCTCGCTCCGCTAGAATAAAGGCCTGTCGTGTCGGCAGGTGCCATTTACCGATCTCAAAAGAAGGACGTCCGGGTCTTATGCAGAACTACTACAAATCCGCCAAGCTGGATAACGTGTGTTATGAAATCCGTGGCGTAGTTCTGCGGGAAGCGCGTCGACTCGAAGAGGAGGGGCATCGGGTACTCAAGCTCAACATAGGCAACCCCGCCGCCTTCGAGCTGGATGTCCCGGAAGAGATTCAGCAGGACGTCATCTACAACATGCACCTGGCCCAGGGCTATGTGGAATCGAAAGGGCTGTTCTCAGCCCGCAAGGCGGTCATGCACTACTGCCAGCAACGAGGCATCGACAAGGTCGATATTGACGACATCTTTCTGGGCAATGGTGTCAGCGAGCTGATTGTCATGACCATGCAGGCTATGTTGAACACCGGTGACGAGGTGTTGATCCCGGCCCCTGACTACCCGCTCTGGACCGCTGCCGTTACACTTTCCAGCGGCAAGCCCGTGCACTATCGCTGTGACGAGCAGCAGGACTGGTTTCCAGATATCGACGATATCCGCAAGAAAATTACCCGTCGTACCCGGGCCATTGTGCTGATCAACCCCAACAATCCGACCGGGGCCGTGTATTCGAAAGAGCTTCTGGAACAGGTCATCGAGCTGGCCCGCAAGCACAATCTGATCGTCCTGTCCGACGAGATTTACGACAAGATTCTTTACGACGGCACCCAGCACATTTCCACCGCCTCATTGGCAGACGATGTGCTTTTCTTCACCTACAACGGTCTGTCCAAGAACTATCGGGCAGCGGGTTACCGCTCCGGCTGGATGATTGTCAGTGGTGCCAAGCATCGGGCAAAGGATCTGATTGAGGGCATTGAAATGCTCTCCAACATGCGACTCTGCGCCAATGTTCCCGCTCAACTGGCCATCCAGACAGCGCTTGGTGGCTATCAGTCCATCAACGATCTGGTTGCACCAAACGGGCGCCTGTATGAGCAACGGGAAACCGCCTGGCGAATGCTCAACGACATCCCCGGGGTCAGCTGCGTTAAACCTCAGGGCGCGTTATACCTTTTCCCGAAACTGGATCCGAAGCGTTTTCCCATCGTCAATGATGAAAAACTGGTTCTGGACCTCCTGCTGCAGGAGAAAATCCTGCTTGTACAGGGATCGGCCTTCAACATTGATGACAAACAGCACCTGAGAGTGGTTTTCCTGCCACGGGAAGACACCCTGGAGGACGCCATGGGCCGGCTCGGGAACTTCCTTGGCCAATACCAGCAATAACGGGGCAAACCATGGCAGATATCCATGTTGAAGAATTCTACAAGGATGCGGCAATTGCTCTGGTACAGTTGTACGGCGCGTTCCCGCGCCGGATAAACCTGTTCGTCGAGGACATAGCCGGTCCGGATGAGCCGGACGAGTTCGGGCTTCACAGCAAGCGACATATGGCCTGTTTCGGCGCCCTGCTCTGGCTTTCAGAGGAAGGCCTGCTCAGGTATATCGATACTATTCGCCAGGAGGCACTGGATCAGGCTGTGCTGACCCGGGACGCATTTATCCGTCTGAGTTCTCCCGCCCCGCAGGCTTTGGCCAGGGAGTTCGGCATTCCCGAAGAAGGCTCGGCCAGTTCCCTGCCCCCTTCCGTGAAAGATGATCTCTCCACCCATATTCACCTGATTCGAACTGCGCTGCGCAGCGGTAACTCCGCCCGAATCAGCCAGATCATGCAGACGACCTTCTTCGCGGATCGCGGCGATTATTAAATCACCGTAAGCTCGTTGATTGATTGAACCGCGGCCGCATATAACGGTCTGAATAACGGCTTTATTTTCTGTGACAAACTGATCAGGGAACCAACATGCGTATTCTGCTGTTTCTGGCAACCAACCTTGCTGTAATCCTTGTCGCCAGCTTTACGCTGCGATTGCTGGGCGTGGACAGCTATCTCGCCCAGAATGGTATCCAGTATGGCTCATTGCTGGCCTTCGCAGCGGTCTTCGGATTCGCCGGCGCCATCGTGTCTCTGCTGATATCCAAGCGAATGGCGAAATGGAGCACCAAAGCCCGGGTCATTGATTCTCCGAGAACGCCCGCCGAACGCTGGCTGGTGGATACTGTGGCAGAGTTGGCGAAAAACGCCGGCATCGGCATGCCGGAGGTCGCTATTTTCCCGGCGTCCCAATCCAATGCCTTCGCAACAGGCTGGAACAAGAACGATGCGCTGGTAGCGGTCAGCGAGGGCCTTCTGCATCGTTTCAACAAGGATGAGATCAGGGCGGTTCTCGGCCACGAAATCGGCCACGTTGCCAATGGCGACATGGTGACACTGGCCTTGATTCAGGGGGTGGTGAATACGTTTGTCATCTTCGCATCCCGGGTCATCGGCTCCTTTGTCGACCGGGTAATATTCAAGAATGAAAGCGGTCATGGGCTCGGTTTTTTCGCCGTCAGCATCGTTGCCGAAATCGTTCTGGGTATTCTTGCCAGCACCATTGTGTTCTGGTTCTCCCGCCGCCGGGAGTTCCGGGCGGATATTGCCGGTGCACAGCTGGCCGGTCGTGCGGCAATGATCAGCGCCCTGGCGAGGCTGAGGCAGGAAAGCGAGGTGCCGGACCAGATGCCCGACAGCCTCCAGGCATTCGGCATTAACCGGGGCGCCCGGGGTGGGCTGAGCGCCCTGTTCATGACCCACCCACCCTTGGAAGACCGGATACAGGCGTTGCAGAGCGCCAAGCTGTAATAGAAAAGCCGGCGCCCCGGGGCGCCGGCTTTTTCTTTGTTCCCAGCGAGGCCTCAGAGCCTTCGATCAGATTTTCAGCTTGAACCCGATTGCCCTGAAACTGTCCTGCAGGGATTTGCTTGTGCCCTTGAGCTGAATCTTGAGGCTGGAGCATTCCCGACGCACCGGATAATCCCGGCGCAGTCTGTCAAACGCGACACCTCGCTCTTCCGGCGAGCCTGTCATGGCATTACGAAGCCTTGCATCATCTCGACGCGGGTCATAACAGGCTCTCAAAGCGATGCGAATAGCATCCTCTTCATCGGCGGAGCTGGTAAAGGAAATCTTGCTCAACGCTGGCTCCGGCAGAAACTGGCCCGCTTTTTTGCGAACCGGCAGGCCCAGGAAGTGGCTCAGGGCCTGATAGATCATTTCGGTTCCCTGTACCTTGCCTTCCAGGCTGTACCCAGCAATGTGCGGTGTCGCCAGCCAGACCCGGTCAACCAGCTCGGGATGAATCCTGGGTTCCTGCTCCCAGACATCCAGGGCCACCGTGGGCGCATTGGCCTGCTCAAGGCGGGCCAGCAACGCTGAAGACTCGATGACCTCTCCCCTACCCGCATTAATAAGAAGCTGATCCGAACCCAGGCTCTCAAGTTCGGCACGGCCGATCATGCCCAGGGTGGGATGATCTCCCTCGCGGGTCAGCGGTGTATGCAGGGACACCACGTCACATTTCATCGCTTCTTCAAGCGCCACGAACTCCTGATCGTCTTCTTCTCTGTCTGCCCTGGGTGGATCGCAAAGGCGGACATCAAACCCCAGCCGCTCCAGCTTGTGCGCCAGCTCACCTCCAACATTGCCGACACCCACGATGCCGACACTGAGCTGGGACCAGTCTACAAGCCCGCGCCGTTCAGCATGCAGTGACAGCACAGACAGCACATACTCCGCCACACTGTTGGCGTTGCAGCCGGGCGCCGCAGAAAACCGGATTCCCGCTTGTTCCAGCCAGTCCAGATCGACATGATCGGTACCGATGGTGGATGTGCCGACAAAGCGGACCCGGCTGCCCTCCAGGAGCTTGCGGTTTACCCTGGTGACGGAACGAACCAGCAGTATGTCGGCGTCCCGGACATCCTCGTTCGACAGGGTTCGACCGGACACTCGCCGGATTTCACCGATGTCTCCAAAGAAGGAGTCCAGTAGGGGAATGTTTTCGTCTGCTACGATCAACATGATGATGTCCGGCCCTGTCAGTTCCTGCGCTGACGCTGATTACGCCCACCCTGACCACGACCACCCGAACCCTGGGGACGTCGGCCACGTTTGCGGGTAATCGGCGGGTTTTCCATCGGCGCCATGAGCGATTCATCGGGCACTGCGGTCTTCAGCTTCTGGCTGATGTAGGTTTCGATGGCCGGCAGCGCGAAAGAATCATCCTCACCGGCAAAACTGATGGAAACCCCATGCTTGCCAGCCCTGCCCGTGCGCCCGATACGATGCACATAATCTTCGGCATTATCCGGCAGATTGTAGTTGAAAACGTGGGTGACGCCGTTGACGTGAATGCCACGGCCGGCCACATCGGTTGCCACCAGCACCTGGATACTGCCCTTCTTGAACTGATCCAGGGTTTTCAGGCGTTTGTTCTGGGCGATCTCACCAGACATCAAAGCCACCTTGACACCCTGGTTCCTCAAATCTTCCTCCAGATCGCGGCACTGATCCCGACGATTGGCAAATACCAGCGCCTTTTCCACTTCCGGACGTTTCAGGAAATTCACCAGAACCGGAAGCTTCTCATCCTCGCCCACCAGATACACCGTCTGCTCAACCCGTTCCGCCGTTTTCTGCTCCGGCTCTATTTCCACGAACTCGGCGTTGCTCGTCCACATGGAGGCGAGATTGAGCACATCCTGGTTGAAGGTGGCACTGAACAGCAGCGTCTGGCGCTCCTCCTTGGGTGTGCACTTGCGGATGATCCGCTTCACATCCGGGATGAAGCCCATGTCGAGCATCCGATCCGCTTCGTCCAGAATCAGGATATCGAGCTGATCCAGGAACACGTCCTGGGATCCGAGAAAATCGATGAGGCGCCCCGGAGTGGCAACGAGGATGTCGACAATCTCGTTCTGCAACTGGTCCCGTTGCTTGTCATAGTTCATGCCGCCTACAACCGTCACCACATTGTGCCCGGTGTGCTTGCATAACTGTTCTGCATCCTTCGCGATCTGCATCGCCAGCTCCCGCGTGGGAGCCAGGGCAAGTACCCGGGGCTCCGAAGCGAAACGGTCTTTCTCGGGAACCGGAGTTTCCAGCAGACTCTGGATGGCTGTAATCAGAAACGCGGCGGTTTTACCAGTACCGGTTTGCGCCTGACCAATCAGGTCTTCGCAGGCCAGTGTCCAGGGCAGCGTTTCTGCCTGTATGGGTGTGCAGTATTCAAAACCAATGGCCGTAATGGCATCCAGCAAACGCTTGTCGAGGTTCAGGTCACTGAATCTCAGGTCGCCGGTGTGTTTTGGGTCAGATGTCATAAAGTCTCAGTTTTCCTGGGAATGTCCTGATTCAGAATATAACGGAGCAATACGCCGGGCATCCTCGTGCCAGCGCTCTTCAAGGGCTTCTCCGGTGCCATAAAACGTTGCCAGCGCATCAAGAAATGTCTGGGCTCGGGGTGGCAACCCCCGTACCAGATACTCGCCTGCCTGATTCCGAACGTTGTGCCGGAAACGCCCTTCATTGGCAGCGCCAACGCCCGAAAGGTTGTCCACACTGATGTGAAAACGGGACCCTGCAGCCACAGAAAACAACCATTCGATGGCCTGAGGCTTGACCTCAACACGCTCAAACGCCTGTTGCTGCTGCAGTGTACGGCCATCCGGACAGTACCAGTAACCATAGTCATGAAGTGTGCGCCGGTACTCACCAGCAATACACCAGTGGCTTATTTCATGCAAAGCACTGGCATAATAGCCATGGGCAAAAACTACCTGAGCAAGGCCTTCGGGCCCGCTGGCAGGCAGGTATTCAGGTTCACCGCTGCCTTTGACCAGAACTGTCCGGTATGCTTCCCGGAAAAGGTCATTAAACAGCATGATAAGATCATTTGGGCTCGGATTCATTGGGTGGCTATTGTGCGACTTTACCGCCCCCAATACCAGAGGGAACTTTGACAGGCCCCTGGTGTCCATTGCTGGCGTGAGCCGGCAGCGATTGCGCTGTAACAGTCCGACTCCAAGAGAGTCTGTTCAAAGAGACACTAACCGGGAAATTGTACAATCAATGATGGCTTTCACTGCAGTATCGAAGATGAAACGCCAACGGGCGAATCCACTGCGCCTGTTTCTTGCACTCACCCTTGCGCTTCTTGCCTCCCCTTCAACCTGGGCTCTTGGTAGCAACGGGGGCTCCCTGTTTGGCGGCCAGGGTAACGAGTTTCTCCCTGTGGACGAAGCATTGCCTTTCAGCTTCACCACTGACGCTGACGCCGTCGTTTTGTCCTGGAATATCACACCCGGACACTATCTTTATCGCGAACGGGTAAGCATTAGCGCCACCAATCCCGATGTAGAACTCGGCGAGCCGGTGTTTTCGGCGCCAGGTACGGTGACTGAAGACGAATTCTTCGGCAGAACCGAAGTGTTTTTCGACCCCATTGAAGCCCGAGTTCCTGTTTCGCTTCCGGCCGGCGTCCGGGAAGCCCAACTGCAGGTAACCTATCAGGGCTGCGCCAAGGCGGGGCTGTGTTATCCGCCCCAGACACGGGATGTACTTTTCTACCAGGGCAACGGCGGCTCAGGCTCTCCCGCTGCGTCGACTGCCGGCATTCCGGGCAGCGGCAGCACTCCCGTCAACACCGAAACCGCCACCGGGCTTGCAGGCTTTCTCGCCCAGCAATCTACCCTCGTGATCGCAGGCGTGTTTTTGTTGCTGGGGCTTGGATTGACCTTCACCCCGTGCGTTTTGCCCATGGTACCGATTATTTCATCCCTGGTTTCCGGCAGGAACACAAGAACCACCGGGCACGCCCTGCTCCTGTCCGGCAGTTACGTTCTGGGTATGGCACTGACCTATGCCGCAGCCGGCGTGCTGACTGGTCTTCTGGGTGCCAGCTTCAATCTTCAGGCGCAGCTGCAATCACCCTGGGTTTTAAGCATCTTTGCGCTGCTGTTCGTGGTTTTTGCGCTATCCATGTTCGATCTGTTCGAAATCCAGCTACCGCGCTTCATTCGTGAACCACTCAATGACGCCAGCCACCGGCTCACCGGAAGCCGGGTTGTCAGCATCTTCGGAATTGGCGCCCTGTCTGCCCTGATTGTGTCCCCCTGTGTATCTGCTCCGCTGGCCGGCAGCCTTTTGTATATATCCACCACCCAAGATGCGGTCATCGGCGGTGTCGCCCTTTTTTCACTCGGCCTCGGCATGGGCATTCCTTTGATTCTAGTGGCGGTGGGAGGTCGGAAACTGCTGCCAACCACCGGCCACTGGATGACTGCGGTAAAACACTTCTATGGTGTGATGTTGCTGGCGGTGGCCATCTGGCTGGTTGAGCGCCTGGTCCCGGGGTGGCTGGCACTGACACTCTGGGGCCTTCTCGTTGCCATCACCGGCGTCCAGTTGGGCGCCTTTGATGCGGCCAAGGCAGGTTGGGAGCGAACCCGTAAAGGCCTTGGCCTGGTACTTTTCGCCTACGGCCTCGCTTTGCTGGCGGGCGCGGTGGGCGGGGCCAATGACCCCCTGAAACCTCTGGCGCCCTTTACAGTAGCATCTGCATCGTCCGGCGCAGCGGGCACTGGAAGTCTCCAGCACGCGGATTTTGTGCGCGTGGAACAACCTTCTGAAATCCGGGCAATGATGCAACAGGCCCGGCAACAGGGCCGGCCCGTTATGCTGGATTTCTATGCTGACTGGTGTATTTCCTGCAAGGTCATGGAGCGCAATGTGTTCAGCAAGCCGGATGTCATACAGGCGCTTGCCCCCTACACGTTGCTACAGATCGACATGACCGACAACACGCCGGAACAACAGGCCATGCTGGACGAACTTGGCCTGTTCGGACCGCCCGCCATTCTGTTCTATGGCAGCAATGGCGAAGAGCTTTCACAGGGAAGGGTGCTGGGCGAAATGGATCGGGAGGAATTTCTTGGTCACCTCCGGACCCTGCGCCCGGAGGTTTAGCAATGGGGGCGTCAGTTACCCTCGGCGTATCAGGTAGATAAACAGGTCATCATCCTCAACCTGGTTTATCAGCTCGTGACCAAGGAACTGACAGAACCTGGGTATGTCACGGGTAGTGGAAGGATCAGTGGCTACAACCCGCAGCACCCCACCGGGTTGAACATCGTTGATCCGGTTATGAAGCATCATGACCGGCTCCGGGCAAAAAAGCCCGCGGGCGTCCAGCTCCAGATCGTATTCGGTTGCCTTCACACTAACTCTCCTGTCAATGAACCTGATTTTTCGTAAAAACCTGCTAAATTATTGTTTATAACAGTTAAAACACGTGGAGGTTTGCCATGATCAGGGTTCTCATTGAACGCCATATTGCTGAAACACTTGAAACAGCATACGAAGAACGCTCCCGCAAGGTTCTCCAGCAGGCTGTCAGTGCCCCCGGCTTTATATCCGGCGAGACCCTGGTCGACAGCCATGACCCCAATCACCGCATAACACTGGCAAACTGGCGGTCAGAAGCAGACTGGGACCGCTGGTTTCACTCCGATGAACGCCGTGAGCTCATGCTGGAGCTTGTCCCCATGATGGACGAAGAGGAGCACATCACGGTCCTGGAGCAAAGCGCCTTTTAACCTGTCCGCTCAATGAAACAGGTGATCTCCTCCCTGTCATGATACAAGTGGCGGGCCTTGAGACGAAAGCCAATGCCCGCCGCTCTCAGACCGCTGACCAGTATGTCCCGGCAGATCAACCACTCGTCGTACCGCTTTTTCATCGGCAACTTGAGATTGAACACCGTATAACGGCAAAGACCCTCACCAACCCATGTCACCGCCAGCTTCGCGGTTTTCCGGGGCTGATCCACGATGTCGCAGACCATCCAGTCAATTCCCCGTTTCGGACGCCAACCATAGCCATCCGCTTCCACATGCTCCACCTGCCCCGATGCCATCAATTCATCGTTCATCGGGCCGTTGTCGACTGCAGTTACGTTCATCCCCTGGCGAACAAGCTGCCAGGTCCAGCCGCCGGGCGCGGCACCAAGATCTGCAGCCTTCTTGCCACCGCCGAGGTAGTCCAGTTCCTGTTCCGGAGGCAGGAACACTTTCCAGGCCTCCTCCAGCTTGAGCGCGGAACGACTGGGCGCCGATGCCGGCAGCCGCAGTCGCGGAATGCCGCCGACGAACCTGGCCCGGTTATCCGCGAGGCTGTACCCCACTACCACCGAAGCGAAGTCCGGCAGGAAAACCTCTAGCCGGGCCGGAGCGGAGGCATTCTGGTCGGGCTTAAGCAGGCCGGCTCCACGCAAGCCTCGGGATAAGGGCGACACCCACTTCCGGCCAAAGTTTCCAAGGTCTCCGTCCGCGTTGTTTTCCGGTAGCCGGACTTCCAGCCGCGCACACCCCGGGAAACCGCGCCCAAGCCCGCGGATTCCCTCGATAACGGCGCCGACCCTGTCCGTCTCCGGCAGGCGGAATTGCCCCAAAACGACGATCCAGTCGCGCACGAAGACGAGCTCCGCGAGCGGCAGACGGGCCATCACATCATCCGCGATTTCCGGAGCAGCCGGATAGAACCGCACCAGCCCCTGGTCTTTCAGGGGCTCGAAATACCCGAAAATACCCCGCTCCGCGGCCGAGTCGGTCACTTCACGGCCGGCTTCAGTTTCGAAACCAGGCCGGCAAAATACGAGAATCTGTTCCATGCGTTTCCTGAATGAGGGTTGAAGACCAACCCGCAAAAGTTGAATCTGTTTAACAGCGCAGATTGTCCTCTCTGGCTACACTTCCCGCTCTGATAACCGCGGGAAGCCATGAATGACGTCCGTTTTGCGCTTGATTGCCATTCTCAGCCTTTTGCTGATCCCTGCACTGGCGCTGCCAGACACAGGATCCTTCCCGTCCGGCTGCCCCACACTGGAGGCAACCGATCCTGCTGCGCGCGCTTCCCTGATGCAATATATCTGCTATTACAGTGCTCCGCCGGACGCGCCCGGCCATACAGCCAAGGATCCGGCAGGGCTTCCGGAAGATCTGGAGTGGACGCCGGCAAACGGGCGGGACCTGGTTTTCAGCCACACCAAATCCGTTTACTGGGTCCATCTGCTGGTCAGGAACTCCGGGGCTGAGCGCGCCAGCTGGTTCCTGAAGCTCAACTATCCCCTGCTGGACGAAGTTACATTCTGGCAAACCGGAGAGGATACTACAGAGACACTTGTTACCGGTGATCAACGCCCCTTCGCATCCCGGGCGGTAGACTACCGGTATTTTCTGCTCCCCGTCACCCTGGATGGCGGTGAAACCCGTTCCCTAACGATCCGGATCCATAGTAATGGCGCGCTCAATGTGCCGCTCAGCTTTGAAACTGCGGCAGAAGTCATTGCACGAAGCAACCACCTTACCCTGACCCACGGGCTTTTCTATGGCGCCCTCCTGGTGTTCGCAGTATTCAACCTGTTGCTTTTTTTCAGCTCCGGAACCGGCTATTACTTCTATAACGCGTTCTATCTGGCGGCGCTGGGGCTCTTTCTGTTCGCCATGGGCGGATTTGCCAACCAGTACTTCTGGCCGGACAACGCCAGCTTTGCCAATACCTCCATTCCTCTTTCGTTGTCGCTGTGCGCCCTGGCCATGATACTTTTTGGCCGGTCGTTCCTGGAAGTTGAGAGAGGAACCATCCCGGATACCGTGCTCAAGGGTCAGGCCTGGTTCTGTATCGGATTCCTAGTGCTGACTTTGATCCTGCCTTACAACAAGACCATCCTGCTCAACACGGTTCTGGCGATGACGGTCATCTCCAGCCTGTTCATTATTGCAGCCGTCCGCTGGAAGCAAGGCTATCAACCTGCAATCTGGTATCTTCTGGCGTGGCTGATCATGCTCGTTGGTGGCCTCATTTACGCCCTGGCGGCCTTCGGCTATCTCACGGATTTCCTGGCGAGGGAAGCACTGATGCAGTCAGCGGTGGGTGGACAGGTGATCCTGCTGAACTACGCCATGGTGCAACGATGGCGCCTGCTCAACCAGAAACTGCTGGACGTGGAACACGGCGCAAGGACAGAACTGGAATTCAAGGTGCACGAGCGCACTGCGCAGCTCAGAAACACCATGAGAGAGCTGGAAAAGGCCAACCGTAAATTATCGACGATGAGCCTGAACGACGCTCTCACCGGGCTGTACAACCGAAGACACCTTAACAACATATTCCCTGAACTTTGCGCCGAAGCCCGTCGTAACTCCCAACCATTGACCCTGGCCCTGGTGGACGCCGACCATTTCAAGACTATCAATGACACCTGGGGCCACGGATTCGGAGATACCTGTCTGCAATTCATAGCCGAAATGCTCACCCGGCATGTAAAGCGTCCAAGGGATGTAGCTATCCGTTTCGGCGGTGAGGAATTTGCCCTGCTGCTGCCCGGAACCGATGCGGCCGGTGCCATGAACGTCTGCGCCGCATTGCTGAGTGATATCGCCAACACCCCGCTCTCGTCGCCGGACGGCACCAGGGTACGACTGACTCTGAGCGCTGGCATCGCGTCACTGAAGCCTGACGAGACTCAAAACCAGCTGTTCGAGCGAGCGGATGAAGCCCTTTACCGGGCAAAAAGCGAGGGCCGCAACCGTGCCCGGTTATCCGAAGCTATTGAGGTGGAGTGAAGATCAGGCCGATAGTCGCTCATCCGCGAAGATCCTGGTTTCCCTGGCAGCCAACGCAATCAATTCACTTTGTGTCAGCGCCTGACTTTTCAGTGGCTGGAAGTCGTGATTGCCGCCTTCCAGCCAGCGCAGACTGATGGTTTCCAGCTCCTTCTCGTGGCCGTCCATTTCGGCGGGCTTGCCGAAAGGATCCCTGGTTCCCTGAAGCACCAGCATGGGGCAGTGGAGATCCTGGAAATGAGCAGTCCGCCAACGGTCCGGTTTTCCCGGCGGGTGAAACGGATAGCCAAAACAGACAACACCATCAATGCCTTCCCTGCGGCTGGCAAGAATACTTGCCATCCGGCCGCCCATGGACTTGCCTCCCACCAGGATCAAACTTCCGCTTCCCTGCTCTGCCCGCACCTGGTCTATCACCCTGGAGAAATACTCCAGTAAGACCGGCTCGCGGTCAGGGGGACGCTTTTTTCCATCCTGGCGTCGTTTCTGCATATAAGGGAACTCGAAACGAACCGTTTCGATACCCTCACGCTCAAGCGCCGCAGAGAGCTCTTCCATAAAGGGCGAGTCGGCCGGCGCACCCGCACCGTGCGCCAGAATCAGCACGACTTTAGAAGGACTTTCATAGCCTTTGGTCTTAATCAACTCCACAGAATTCACCTCATCCGGTTAAGCGACTATCATTGCATTCAGGCAACACTCATTCCCTGCGCTGAAACAACTACAGAAACGGCACTGAAAAGGAAGCCATGTTGCTGATTTCGGCGCATTTGACGGATGTCAGGAGTTGACCTGAGTCATTGCAAACAGCTAATCGTTTCTCCATACTTGCGCCCGCATAATTCCCCACTCTAAACCCATTGGTAAGGCTATGAGCACAGTAAATGCAAACCTGACATACAACTACAAGGTGGTGAGACAATTCGCCATCATGACAGTGGTATGGGGTATTGTAGGTATGGCGCTGGGTGTGCTGATTGCAGCACAGCTGGTCTGGCCGTCCCTCAACCTCGACCTGCCCTTTACCCACTTCGGCCGTCTCAGGCCGCTGCATACCAATGCCGTAATCTTCGGCTTTGGTGGAAGTGCCTTGTTCGCTACCTCCTACTACGTGGTGCAGCGTACCTGCCAGGCCCGTCTGATTTCCGATGGCCTTGCGTCGTTCACCTTCTGGGGCTGGCAGGCGATCATTGTCTCGGCAGCTATTACTCTGCCGCTCGGCCTTACCTCTTCCAAGGAATATGCCGAACTCGAATGGCCAATCGATATTGCCATCGCCATTGTCTGGGTGACTTATGCGCTGGTGTTCTTCGGAACCGTCATGAAGCGCAGCACTCCCCACATCTACGTGGCAAACTGGTTCTACGGCGCTTTCATCATTACGGTTGCCTGCCTGCACATCGGTAACAACATGGCGCTGCCCGCCAGTGCTTTCAAGTCCTACTCCGCCTACGCTGGCGTCACTGACGCCATGATGCAATGGTGGTACGGCCACAACGCGGTAGGCTTCTTCCTGACCGCCGGCTTCCTGGGCATGATGTACTACTTCGTTCCCAAGCAGGCCAACCGTCCTGTCTACTCCTATCGCCTGTCGATCGTCCACTTCTGGGCCCTGATCGCAACCTACGTATGGGCCGGTGGTCACCACCTGCACTACTCTGCACTGCCAGACTGGGCACAGACCGCAGGCATGGTGATGTCCCTGATTCTGCTCGCACCCTCCTGGGGCGGCATGATCAACGGCATGATGACTCTCTCGGGCGCATGGCACAAGCTGCGCACTGACCCGATTCTGCGCTTCCTGGTGGTTTCCCTGTCGTTCTACGGCATGTCCACCTTCGAAGGTCCCATGATGTCTATCAAGACCGTGAACGCACTTTCGCACAATACTGACTGGACCATCGGCCACGTACACTCCGGCGCCCTTGGATGGGTTGCCATGATCAGTATCGGCGCGGTTTATCACCTGATCCCGAAACTCTGGGGTGTGCAGGCCATGTACAGTACGGCCCTGATCAACGCTCACTTCTGGCTCGCGACCGTCGGCACCGTGCTGTACATCGTTGCCATGTGGGTCAACGGCATCATGCAAGGCCTGATGTGGCGTGCGGTCAACCAGGACGGCACCCTGACCTACAGCTTTGTTGAAGCACTGGAAGCCTCCTACCCCGGCTACTTCGTGCGCTTCCTTGGCGGCGCTATCTTCCTGACCGGCATGTTCATCATGGCTTACAACGTGTACATGACCGTTCGCCAGAAAGATGCGATCGCGCAGGACAACGCGGCGACCCAGCCGGCGTAACGGGAGAGAGATCAGATGAAACACGAAATAGTTGAAAAAAACCTTGGTCTGATGATCGTGCTGATCGTCCTGACCATCAGCGGTGGCTTTCTTGCCGAAGTGGTGCCCCTGTTCTTCCTGAAGGAAACCAATGAGCCGGTAGAGGGCCTTGAGCCCCTGTCGGCACTGGAACTTGAAGGACGGGACATTTACATCCGTGAGGGCTGCCATGTGTGCCATACCCAGCAGATCCGCCCGTTCCGGGCAGAGACCGAGCGGTATGGTCACTACTCCGTCGCGGGCGAGTTCGTATACGACCGTCCGTTCCTGTGGGGTTCCAAGCGTACCGGTCCGGATCTGGCTCGTGTAGGCGGTCGTTATTCCGACGCCTGGCAGCGCCAGCACCTTTATGATCCGCGCAGCGTTGTACCTGAATCAAACATGCCGGCTTTCCCCTGGCTGTTTGAAGACCGGGTAGACCACACCAAGACCGCCGCAAAGATGGAGACTCTCCAGACGCTGGGCGTGCCATACACCGACGAGCAGATTGCAGAGGCTTCTGCGCAGGTGGAAGGCAAATTTGAAATCGAGGCTCTGGTCGCTTACCTGCAACAGCTGGGTACAGTGATTTCAGACAAACGGTGAACCCATGGATATTAATGAGTTACGCGGCATTCACACACTTCTGGTAATGGCGGTTTTCCTGGGAATCGTCTGGTGGGCCTACAGCGCCCACCGCAAGAAGGCCAACGACGAGGCAGCTCACCTGCCCTTCGACGATGACGACGTGGAAAAGCGTACGCTCGAACAGGAAAAAACGGAGAAAAAAGAATGAGTACCTTTTGGAGCATCTGGATCAGTGTGATCGTGCTCGGTACCGTGTTCGGCTGCTGGTGGCTGCTGTGGGCAACCCGCAAGAGCCAGACGACCGATACCGAAACCGACCGCACCATGGGCCATTCCTTCGATGGCATTGAGGAATACGATAACCCACTGCCCAAGTGGTGGTTCTATCTGTTCCTGGCTACCTGTGTTTTCGCACTAGGCTATCTCGCGCTGTACCCGGGTCTTGGCAACTGGAAAGGCCTCCTTGGCTGGACCGCGGTCAACCAGTGGGAAGCCGAAGTTGCAGAAGCCGAAGAAAAGTACGGTGAAATTTACGCCCAGTACGGCCAGACCCCGGTTCCCGAATTGGCCGAGAACGACGACGCCATGAAAATTGGTCAGCGTCTGTTTGCCAACAACTGTGCGGTCTGCCATGGCTCTGCCGCTCGTGGCCAGGTTGGCTTCCCCAACCTGACCGACGACGACTGGCTCTGGGGCGGAACACCGGAAGCCATCCTGGAAACCCTGCACAATGGTCGTATGGGTAACATGCCCGCCAAAGGCACCATGCCCGGCATGACCAACGAGCAGGTCGACCAGGTTGTGAACTATGTTCTGAGCTTCAGTGGTCGGGAAAAAGACGCCGAAGCTGCCAAGGCTGGCGAACAGGTCTTCGCACAGGCTTGTGTGGCCTGTCATGGCCCTGAGGGCAAGGGTATGCAGGCTATGGGCGCGCCCAACCTGACCGACAATACCTGGCTCTATGGTTCGACCTACGAATGGATCAAGGAAACCGTCATGAACGGTCGCCAGAACCAGATGCCTGCCCAGGATCGCCTGCTTTCAGACGATCAGATTCAGATTCTCGCGGCTTACGTCTACAGCCTCTCGAACTGAGTCGACCGGCCGGGGTAAGCCCCGGCCCGGTCTTTTCAACCCTGTGTCTGCGACGCGGGCACAGGCTTGAAAAGATCAGCAGCCCCAAGGCCTGTTGCCCCGCATTACCCTTTTCCTGGAGGTAACGATGAGCAGTGAGATTCCGGTCAAACAGGTTGACCCATCTTCTGGCCCCTCCGACAACAACAATAAATCCGGAACCGTCGAGCTATACGCGAGCCGTAAGAAGATTTACGTCAAGGAAGTGAAAGGCTTCTTTCAGCGCATTCGTAATGTCAGCCTGACACTGCTGATGGGCATGTACTTTGCCTTTGTCTGGTTCACCCTGGACGGACAGCCACTGATTCACTTTGACCTCCCTGCCCGTGAGTTTCATTTGTACGGCGCCACCTTTTACCCGAAAGATTTCATCCTGCTCTCGGGCATGCTGATTATCTGCGCCTTTGGCCTGTTCTTCATTACCACACTGTTTGGCCGGGTCTGGTGCGGCTACACCTGCCCCCAGACGGTATGGACCTTCATTTTCATGTGGGTTGAGGAGCGGATCGAAGGAAGCCGAAACAAGCGTATGAAGCTCGATAAGGCGCCTCGGTCGACAGAAAAGGTGGTCAAAAAATCCGCCAAACATGCAGTCTGGCTTCTGATCGCGCTTGCCACAGGCCTCACCTTTGTCGGCTACTTCTACCCTATCCGCGAATTGATTGCCGACCTCTTCACCTTGCAAGCCAATGGCTGGGCCTATTTCTGGGTTGCCTTCTTTACCGTCGCCACCTATCTCAACGCGGGCTGGATGCGCGAGCAGGTTTGTCTGTACATGTGCCCCTATGCCCGCTTCCAGTCGGTTATGTTTGATCCCAACACCCGAGTGGTCTCCTATGACCCCAACCGGGGCGAGCCACGGGGTGGCCGCAAGAAAGGCGTGGATCCGGCGGAGGCCGGGCTGGGTGACTGCATCGATTGCGGCCAGTGTGTCCAGGTATGCCCAACGGGCATCGATATCAGGGACGGCCTTCAGTACGAATGTATTGGCTGCGCCCTGTGTATTGATGCCTGTGACGAGATCATGGACAAGATGAATTACCCGCGGGGGCTGATCCGTTACACCACAGAGAATGAACTGGAAGGCAAGACCTCGAAGCTCCTGCGCCCAAGAACCTTTGGCTATGGTGCAGTCCTGTCATTGATGATTGCGGCAATTATTTTCACAATCGCCACACGAGTGCCGGCCCAGATGGACGCCCTTCGAGATCGCGGAGCCCTTTACAGCTTCAATGGCGAGGGGCGGGTTGAGAACAGCTACACGCTGAAAATTGCCAATATGACAGAGGTGCCCCAGACCTTCACCGTCGCAGTGACCGGCCTGGAGGGGATCCGGATCCTGACCGATACCTCGGTAACTGTTGAAAGTGGTGAGAACCGCTCACTACCGACGGTTGTCGACGTGCCTCCGGAATCCATTACCGAATCCAACAACGAGATCCTGTTCCGAGCACAGTCCGAGACAGATTCTTCGCTGAGCCTTGAAACTGAAAGCCGATTTGTCGGTCCAACGCGCTGATTTTCGATCGCACAGATCTGACCGTTTTTACGAGACACTGAGTTATGACAACTGAAACACCCGTAGCACCCTGGTACCGCCAGCCCTGGTTCTGGTTCCTGCTGATATTTCCGGGCGCATCCATCATTTACTGCGCCGTCGCAATCACCATCGCAATCAACACTGAAAATGCGATGGTGACAGACGACTGGTCCAAGGAAGGACGGGGTATCAATATGTCCATCGCCCGCGACCAGAAAGCAGTGGACCTGGGAATGGTAGCCCAGATCGATTTCCAGAACCGGAACGTGACCGTGGACCTGAATACCGTTGACGGTCCGGCCGATTTCCCCTATCTGGTTCTCAATCTGTTCCATCCGACGCTGTCCGACAAAGACCGTACCATCCAGTTCCAGCAGGTCGCCCCGGGACGCTTCGCTGGCAAGCTCCACAACGACATCGACGGCCGCTGGTACTATGACCTTCGGGGCCCGGCCAACGAATGGCGTCTAAAGGGCGAAGCCTGGCTACCCTCTGAAAGCGGCATAACGGTCAAGGCCGGGGAGTCTGCCCAAGGTTGACCACCCTGGATTGCTTCCACTGCGGTGAACCAGCAGACGGTGATCCGCCCATTACCCTTGAGCTCGACGGGAAAACCCGTCACTTCTGCTGCCAGGGCTGCAAGTCGGTTTGTCAGACCATCCGTAGTGAGGGGCTGACCGGTTTCTACGATTTCCGCACCAGACCGGCTGTCACACCGAAGCAACTGACGACTGCCGAAGTGAATCGCCTGCGGGAGCTTGACCACCCCCTGGTCCAGGAAACCTTTGTTGTCCCGGTCAAAGGCGCGCAGGAAGCTCAGTTGCTGATTGGTGGTATCACCTGCGCGGCCTGTATCTGGCTGCTTGAAAACCACATGAAACAGCAGCCGGGTGTCGTGTCCTTTTCGGTGAATCACACCACACAGCGGGCCCGGCTGGTTTGGTCCCAGGACCAGGCACCGCTGAGTGACCTTCTGATAGCCATTCACGAACTTGGCTACACCGCCCGCCCCTACCAGGCAGACGAAGCAGAACAGGCGCTGAAAGCCGAGCATCGTTCCATGCTGATCAGGGTTGCCATTGCGGGCATAGGCTCGTTCCAGAGCATGATGCTGGCATTTCCCCTTTACTTTGAACTGGTCAACGATCTGTCCCCGGAATTCGTCAGCTTTTTCCGCTGGTTCAGCTTGCTGGTAGCCACCCCGGTGGTTCTGTATAGCGCTGCCCCGTTTTTTCGTAATGCCCGCCGGGACATCCAGAGCCGGCACCTGACCATGGATGTGCCGGTTGCCATTGCCATAGGGCTGGCCTACCTCGCTAGCGCCTGGGTAACCATAGTTGGCGGCGAGGAAGTGTACTTCGAGTCCGTGTGCATGTTTACCTTCTTCCTGCTGCTTGGTCGTTATATTGAAGTGCAGGCCCGTTATCGTGCCGGGCTCACCGGTAACGCCCTTGCGGGGTTCCAGCCGACCGTTGCCACTCTGGTGAAGGGTGAGGAAACGGACATTGTTCCGGCCCACCAGATTCGGCCCGGCGATATCGTTCGGGTTCGGCCTGGTGAGACTCTGCCGGTGGACGGAGAGATCGTTCGGGGAGAGTCCACCCTGAACGAGGCGGCGCTGACGGGCGAATATCTGCCCGAAACCCGATACCCCGGGGACTCCGTACACGCCGGCAGTGTCAACGGCGAAAACCCGCTCGATGTCAGGGTAGTGAAGGCTGGTGCGCAAACCCGGCTTTCAGGCATTCTCCGGGTGTTGGACCGGGTGCAATCCGAAAAGCCCCAGGTCGCGATGATGGCCGACCGGATGGCGGGGAAATTTGTCGGGCGGGTGCTGATACTGGCCCCGGTGGTCTGGATTGGCTGGTGGCTGGCCGGCGCCGACAATGCCTTCGACATTACCCTGTCGGTACTGGTGGTCACCTGTCCCTGCGCACTGTCTCTGGCCACCCCCACCGCTATTACCTCGGCAACCGTCAGGCTCCGTCGCCTTGGATTCCTGCCTACTCGGGGCCATACCCTGGAATCCATGAACACCATCGATACTGTGGTGTTCGACAAAACCGGAACACTGACTCGCGGAGAACTCAGTCTCACGGCAACAGAGGTTGTCGGAAGCATGGATGAAAAGAGCTGCCTGAAGCTCGCAGCCGGCCTGGAGAAATATTCCGAACATCCAATCGCCAAGGTATTCCATCGGCGAACCACTGCTGCGGTTGAACATGTGGAAAATCATGTTGGCGGCGGACTCTCCGGGCAGTTGGGAGACATGCGACTCTTCATCGGCCACCGCGGATTCGTAGAATCGCATACAGCTGCACCAGTCCCGCAGGCAGAGCATCATCAGGGCATGGAGATCTGGCTTGCCTCGGACCGAGAATGGCTGGCCTGCTTCAGGCTCGACGATCAACCCCGGGATGACGCCCGAGCAGCCATCGAGTCACTTCAGGAAGCCGGCATTCGCACAATACTGCTGAGCGGGGACCGCTCCGGGCATGTTGAGCAGGTTGCCGGAATGCTCGGCATTGACGAAGCGATTGGACAGGCCTCTCCGGAAGAAAAACTGTCAGTACTGCAGAAGCTGGAATCGGAAGGCCGGCACATCATGATGGTCGGCGACGGACTGAACGATCTGCCCTCCATGGCCGGCGCCGGAATCTCCGTTGCCATGGGCACAGCCGCTGACCTGACCCAACTGAAAGCCGATGCGGTTCTGTTGAACGGCCAGCTATTGCAGCTGGTCGAGGCCCTGAAGGCCAGCCGACAGACCCGGCGCATCATCCGGCAGAATCTCTGGTGGGCACTTGCCTACAATGTCTGCGCCCTACCTCTGGCGGCGGCTGGTATGGTCCCTCCCTGGCTGGCGGCAATTGGCATGTCCCTCAGCTCACTGGTGGTTGTGTTAAATGCGCTGAGACTTGGCAAGGCCCCGAAGCAACGGAGTCAGCACAATCCGGCGGTTGGCGCCCAGGCTGTGTCCTGATACCGTAACCCTATACTCATTCTCGGCGAGGTTTCACCGTGCAAATTGTAATGTTCCTGGTACCGGTGATGCTCATCCTGGTGGCCCTGGGCATCGTTCTGTTTTCCTGGGCGGTCAAGAACGGTCAGTACGATGATCTCGAAGGCCCCGCCCATCGGATACTTTACGATGACGACAAGGACATGATCCCCGACGACGCCCGTACCGATAAACCGGCCGCAGAGAAACAAACCCCGGAGCACGAAGCCGAACTCGGAAAGACCGCCAATCCGGATGAGGACAAGTCCCAGAAAGGATGAATCCGGAACTCTACCTCAGTTACCCCAGCGCCTTCCTGATCGGATTGCTCGGCAGTGCCCACTGCCTCGGCATGTGCGGCGGTATCAGTGCTTCCCTCTCAATGGCCCTGCCAGTGGGTCGGGGTTTCCGGCTCCGGCAGACGCTAATGCTTCTGGCCTTTAACTTCGGGCGAATCGGCAGCTATGTTCTAATTGCCACACTGGTCGCGCTTGCCAGTACCTCGGCCGCCAGCCAATGGGCGACTGCCGGCCTTGTACTACGAACTCTGGCGGGGCTTCTTCTGATTTTCATGGGACTGTCCATGGGGCAATGGTGGCAGGGAATCCGCTATGTGGAACGGATCGGTGCGCCAATCTGGGCACGCCTTTCACCCCTGACCCGTCGCTTGCTGCCAGTGAATCACGGAGGACAGGCTCTGGCCCTCGGAGCACTATGGGGCTGGCTGCCGTGCGGGCTGATCTACAGCACTCTGGGATGGGCGGCATTACAGCCGACCGTGGGCTCGGCTGCGCTCACCATGCTGTTTTTCGGGCTTGGCACCCTGCCGTCGATGCTGGCCACGGGTTTCGCGGCCAACTGGATTCGCGGCTTGCAGAGCCACCAGGTGTTCCGCAAGGTCACTGGCGGCCTGCTTATCCTGTTCGGCCTGTGGACGCTTCCTTTCCTGCCTCTGGCCGGACACTAACCGGCTAGATATTCAGAACATCCAAACGCCCGAAGTCCGTTTGTGCCTCAGGTTCCGCCGTCTGAACGGCCTGGCGCTTACCACCAAGGCGCTTGCCTTCCTTGAAATCGTAGAGATTGGTATCCGCCAGGTGCGAGGGTTCCACATTGCACATGGCGCGGAACATGGTTTCGAGCCGACCCGGGTGCTGTTTATCCCAGGTCTGGAACATGTCCTTTATCACCTGGCGCTGAAGATTCTCCTGGGAACCACACAGGTTACACGGGATGATGGGGAAGTCCCGAAGCCCCGCATAGCGGGCGATATCTTTTTCCCGGCTGTAGGCCAGCGGCCGGATAACCGTGTTGCGGCCATCGTCACTGTGCAGAACCGGAGGCATGGACTTCAGCTTGCCGCCGTAGAACATGTTCAGAAACAGGGTTTCCAGCAGGTCGTCCCTGTGGTGGCCCAGGGCTATCTTGGTAACCCCGTGCTCCTCTGCAAAATTATAAAGAATTCCGCGTCGTAGCCGGCTACACAGACCGCAGGTAGTCTTCCCTTCCGGCACTTTTTCCTTAACAATACTGTAGGTGTCTTTTTCGATGATGTGATACTCGATACCCATGGAGGACAGGTATTCGGGCAATACATGTTCCGGGAAGCCGGGTTGCTTCTGATCGAGGTTGACGGCAATCAGCTCGAACGAAACCGGGGCACTTTTCTGCAGGTTGAGCAGAATATCAAGCATGGCGTAAGAGTCTTTGCCACCGCTGAGGCAGCACATGACTTTGTCGCCGGCTTCAATCATCGAGAAATCGGCAATCGCCTGCCCGACTTCGCGGCGCAGACGTTTCTGCAGCTTGTTCAACTCCAGTTTCTGGCGGCGCTCCCGCTCTGGGTTGAGGGACTGTTCGGAACTGGCGATCATTGCTTCGGACATACCAACTACGTTCATAAGGCAAGTGGACGTGGGATTATACGCGTCACATGGATTCAGGGACAGGATACCGACATGGATATGTTGCAATCGAGTGAAGAGGCCGCAGGCAAACGGGAACAGAACCGCATACGGAACCGAAGGGCTATCCTGCATGCCGCCCGGGAGTGTTTTCGGGAACGCGGTTACGAAAACTCCACGATCCGCGACATCGTACGTCGCACGGGGCTTGCCGCCGGTACTTTTTACAATTATTTTTCCAGCAAACAAGACATATTTGCCGCCCTGCTCACCGACTTCCTCACCCACCTGAACGACAATCTTATCCGTCATCGGCGCTCGGCAAATACCACCGAGGATTTCCTCCATTACGCCTATCTGGCCCTTTTCACCGCAACAGCGAGGGATCCATTGGTTTACGAGCTGGCGCATCGCAATGATCGCGCGCTTCGGGAACTGTTCGGTTCCGATATTCTCGGTCTGACCATGCTCTCCCTGGAAGACGACGTCCGCGAGGCAATGGAGCGAGGGCTGCTCCCCCGGCTCGATCATGAATATCTGTGCGCCGCATTTTTCGGCGTCGCCTACGAGATCAGCCTGACGCTCGCAAGGCGCGCCCACAGGAACCCGGAATCAGCGGATGCTGAAGCCCTGGCCGCAACCCGGTTTTCAAGCGCTCTGTTCATGGGCGGCCTTCCCGGGCTGTCTGCACTTCCCTGATAGCCGGGAGTGGCCTAACATGGGCCCTATGACAGAGCGCCATTCTCCGATAAATGCCTCCTACCCTGGAGCAGCAAATGAAGATGACTGCCTGGAACAGCAGATTCAACACCTGCTGGTGGCCGTTGAGCACGAACTGCGGTCAGCACCGGCAGGCATGAATGAATTATCCCTGATCAAGGCACTTCAGAAGCCGCCCTGGGAGCTGCTCGGTAACGTTATTTTCAGCGAACCGGAAAAGCTATACCCGGTTCATTTTCTCCTGTTCCATGTGCTTTACCGCCTGCGGGACCAGTTGTCCGAGGCCGGCGAGAGCCTTCGGATTTCGCCTCTCAGTATCCGCATCGAAGCGCAGACTGTGGTCAGTGGCGAAGGGATGCCCGACAGTGTCGACACACTTCGCCATTTCTATCTGGACCTCTCCCAGTACCGTCTGCCAGAGGAAGCCATCCAGCAGATAATGAATGACTTCTGGGCAGGCGCCCCTGGCCAGGCACCTGCACAGTCCGAAACAAGGGAGGCGGCGGAAGCACTGGGCTTCAATGCGGTTCCCGCCGATTTTCCTACGGTCAAGAAACGTTTCCGCCGCGCAGTGATGCATGCCCACCCGGACCGCGGCGGCAAGACCGAAACCATTCAGCATCTCAATCAGGCCTTCGCCGTACTGAAAGCCCATTTCCGCCACAGCATTTGACCGGCCTGTTCGGGCTGGCCGGGGAACAGAACCACAGGAGACGATATGCCGTTCAATGCATTCCTTAAGATTTCCATGATCGTCGCTTTTATGGCGACAGCCATCTCAGCGCGCGCAGATCTTGTTGTCCTGCAATATCATCACGTCAGTGATTCAACGCCGCCCGCCACCAGCACGTCAGTCTCTCTGTTTGAAGGCCAACTGGACATGATCGCTGATCTGGAGCTGAAAGTTGTGGATCTTCAGAAAGGCACCGAGACAAGCCTGGCCGGCAACGATGAACAAGGTAATCGCATCGCCATTACCTTCGATGACGCTTATGACTCCGTCTACCATACCGCGGCGCCAATGCTGGCTGACAAGGCCTACCCCTACACGATTTTTGTAAACACCGAAGCCGTTGGCCGCAACGGCTACATGACCTGGGATCAAATTCGGGAGCTGGCCGAGCGCCCGGGCGTAACCATTGCCAACCACAGCGCAGACCATGGTCACCTGGCCAGGAAGCCAAACGAAAGCGAAAGTGACTGGCAGGCCCGGGCCACCAACAGCCTTGATTCGGCCCAGCAGGCCCTCAACCGGGAACTGGACGCACCGGCGCCCATGTTCGCGTATCCCTACGGAGAGTTTGACAAGGCACTGGAGCGCAAAGTTGCCGAGCGTGGCTGGTACGGCTTTGGCCAGCAGTCAGGGGCCATTGGCGAGAAAACCGGCAAAACCCGACTGCCTCGCTTTCCGATGGCGAACGCCTATGGCCAACTCGGGAGCCTTGAGAACAAGCTTCGCAGCAAAGCCTTCCCTGTCGATACCGATAAGCTGCCAGACGGCGTGATCTCGCAGAATCCGCCTAAACTGGTTTTCCCACTCGTGGCCCCCATTGATGCCAATCGACTGACCTGCTTTGCCTCCGGTCAGGGGCGAATTGACTTTGACGTCATTGACGGCAATGTGGAAGTGGAGGCACCAGAGGCCTTCAACAGCCGGCGATTCCGTTACAACTGCACGCACCCTGCCGGTGATGGCAGCTACTATTGGTTGTCCCAGCAATGGCTGGATCTGAGTAAGCCGGAGGACTGAAGCCTCATTCCTCCACCTGCATCAGGCCGATCTCACCGCGCCTGATGTGGGGGATTTTACGGGGGCCGGTACTGGTTTCTGTAACGGTTTGGCCCTTCAGATCTTCCTCCCGGGTAAAAACGACCAGCCAACGCTCTCCCTGACCCGGGAACGCGGGAACCCACGCTTCCAAGTAGCCGCGCCGGTGCCAGTTTTCCGGGGTGAAGTCCATCACCAGGTCGGTCACCAATCTTAAGGGTGCCATCGTTTCATCCAGGAACGCCAGGGAAGGCACGAACACCCCGTTTTTGGCATAGGAGCGCAGGCGGATGACCAGACTGGCATGCTCGTCCGCGCCCGGGAGCGCAATCAATTGGTAAGGGCTGGTTCCGGAGAGAAACGGGTGGGTTGCTGAATCGTCCGAGAGGGTAACGCCGAACTCGCGCCCCGATTGCCACTTTTTCGGATCGGCACCATCCATTGACTCGCAACAGGTAGCTGAAAACCGGGTAAAAAAGTCATCGGCTGGAGCCTCAACACCCAAAATGGCAAAGGCGTCCGGGTCATAACCCTCTACCGGCGTCTGTTTTGCTCCATCGGGCCCCGCATGGTAGACGCTGGCTTCGGTGATCTGAACCGGTGGCTCAACCAGCCCTTTCTCAATGTCAGAGCGGGTGTCCGGCCGATAATAGCTGACCCGTACATTACCTTCGGCGTCTCGCCACGTGAAATAGGGTTGCGGCTCACCGGGCCGAATGTAGCCATTTTTTTCGAGCTCGCCGGCATCGGGGTAATTCTCAAGCGTGTACTCGGTTTCCTCCTGCAGCCCTGATTCAGCACTCGCCCCATTGCCCGACTGTGCTGTTTCTACCCCGGGCCCCGCATTGTCCCGCTCTTCAGCGTCTTTTTCAGAGTCTGTACTGTCGGCTCTGGCGATGGGCGAATACCGCACACGGCCCTGCTCGTCCACCCAGGTAAAATAGCCGTCCCGTTCCGACACTGTCGATCCGCCAATCTGACAACCTCCGAGAAGTGCTGCCAGAAAAAGGCACAAGGCTGGTTTTCCTACAGAGCCACTGATCACTGCGAATGACTACCCTTTGTTCAATGGCACCACTCAGAACCTGGTCCGGAAACTGAGGCCTGCCATGACAACCCTCAGCGATGTCTTGATATCGAGCCCGGCATAAGGGTTGTAGATAATGTTGGTGATGTTGTCGCAGTTTACGTTACAGCTGGTATCCGCGGGAATCGACTCCACCGAATGTAGATAGCTGAGATTCATGTCAATCTCGGTATCCTTGTCCCACTGGTACCCCATACCAATACTATAAAGGTTGGCCCCGCCAAACGGTGCCATTACCTGTCGCTGATCATCCGGGATAACGGAATCCCGTATCTCCACCCCGGCACGCAGGTCCAGACGGGAAGACGCGTGAAACTCCATGCCAAACGCCCAGTTCCACTGACTCTTGAAACCCAGGGGCAGCCTCAGGGTATTCGGCGTGGCATTGTCCGGTGACAGGATCCGGGCCGCATTGAGAAACTCCAGGTTGCGATCAAACCGGAAAACAAAGGCATCCCACTGTTTGTAATCGGTCCAGCCAATATCAGCGTTCAGGGTCAGTTTCGGATGCACGTCAACACTGATACCGGTCTGGAAGTGCTGGGGGTAAACCAGATCCATACTGACGTTGCCGGACTCCTTGGGGGCACCGGACGGCAGGCTCAGAATCGCCGAGGTAATAGCACCAAGCACGGATCCGTTCACGCTTTGCCAGAAGCCGGACCAGTCGTCGGTGTACTGGATCTCGAACGTGCCCTTCATATTCATTTCAGCTTCGGAGGTGTAGCTTGCGCCCCAGCTGAACCAGTCCGTCGGCTCCCACATAACACCCAGAGCATAGGTGGGGGACAGCGTTTCCTGAACGTTGATGTTCAGCGCGCCGATGTCATCCCAGGGTCCAACGTTACCACCACACAGCGCCAGCCAGGGCTGAAGGGGCTCATCGCCACTCTCGCAGTTGAAGGCGTCCTGCAGTACTTCCGCCACCCCCAGCAGCAGGTTGGGCGCACGCATGTACTGATCTGCCGCGATCCCCATATGGGAGAGGTGTATGCCGGCTCCCACCGACCAATCGTCATTTATCTCGTAACCCACCGTTGGTGACAGATAGGTGGTGCGCTGCAACGCCGTGGCCTGGGGTTGATAACGGCCGGGGTCATCCTTGTCACGGTAGAAGCCAGCCGCGAGCGGCAGGTAGAAGGCATTACCGAAGGTCAGCTTTGAGCCCGGCGGGTTGATGCTGATCCCAGCTGAAGGTGCCAGGGCCGGTCCCGGAGGCGCACGCAGAATTCCGTATCCGGGTAAATACAGCGCCACGTTGTTGGTGTGGCTGTGGGTATTGGCAACCGGGTCCCGTTGTTTTCCCGTCTGAGGATCAATCTCCAGCCCGTCAATACCGAAAATCTCATAGCCGTCCGGTGCCGTGAAGTCCGCGTCAATGTCCAGATAGACGCTCATCAGGTTCACTTCCAGTTGCCGGCCGTCCAGCTTGGTCAGACCCGCAGGGTTATAGTGAATCGCCATGATCCCCGGCGGATCAGCAGTCACGGCGTTACCGAGCGCCAGTGCCTTGGGATGAATGGTCAAATTCTGCGCCAGCTGGGCCTGTGCGCCACAGGAGATGGTCGTGGCGATCAGGGCCGCGAGAATCCGACGGTTGTGGCTTTTTTGTCCCATGAAGTCCTTCCCTTCCCGTAGATCGTCAACGACACCAATCACTCTTTAAGACCGGAGAAGTTAATGGGCAGGGAGACCCCCAGGGAGAAGTCCGGAGCATCTTCGGTCAGGCCAATACCCAGGCTGGTGTTGACAATGGTGGTGTCGCTGACGCGGGTACCGAGCGACATGCTCAGGAAACCTGTCATCTGGTCCTGGGCGACGGCCTGGTCGCCATTGGAGAAGGTGAGAATGGTTTCATCGCTGTAGCTGAGCTGAGCCGAGATACTCAGGGAGATGTCGTACGACAGGGAATAGGCAAAACCGGCCGAGCCGGATAGCCCAAAGCCGGGGTCCACCTCTTCCAGAAGGCGTGCACCTCGTACCTGCTGCAGATTTTCAGCCGGGAGGTTATAGGTAGCACTTACCGAACCAAAAACCACCACCGGATCGAGAACTTTCGACAGGCTCGCGCCCCCACCAACCGAATAGTATCCGCTGCCAGTGGAAAGCTGTTCGTTGATGTCTATCTCGTAGGGGCTGACACCGGTCTTGGTGGACAGGGTTCCGAACAGTGTGGTCGACATCTTGCCCGGAACATAGGCGAACGGCTGCCAGCGCCCGGTAAAGGAAATGTCGCCAAAGTCGTAAATATTGAGCTCGTCCTGGGTATCGTATTTGACTACCAGGGGAATACGGGTCCCTACCGTCAGGTTGTCCAGAAGGCCATAATCGTAGGAAAAAGCGTTGGTGAAGCTGTGTGTTGCTGATGGCACCACGTCCAGATTTCTCACCGATCCATTGGTAATGGCCAGGTCCAGCCGCTGGTCCGCCGTGTAGGAATAGTCGAAAGAATAGTTCAGGGAATGGGAGCCCTTCTTCTGCAACGAATAGTTCTTCTCCGCCGCCTGGAACACTTCTTCAAGCTGCTGTGAAGCGTCCTCGTCTCCCTCCTGCTTGGCCAGCGCTTCCCGCGCCTGATCCACACTTCCTTCCTGCGCCAGGGCCATGCCCGGAAGCAGACCTGCCGTGGAAACAAGGATAAAACCTCGCACAAACCAACGATTCATCCTGACTCCCTTATTTTATTTGTAGTGTTCCTGACCCGGGGATTGCCCGGTGAATTAGTTACGACGGTAATGCAACTGCTTTCTTGTGTTCTCGACACTGCCGTCGGGATTGTTTTTCTGGCGTTCCAGCAGATTCTGGATCCGCCTCTGGGTGGACTCGTGAAACGCCGGTATCCGTTCCAGCGCCAGAAGGGTCATTGTCTGGTCATCCACAAAGCGAAGGTCTTCCTCCTTCAGCTCGAGGTTGTCCAGGGGCTTGTCACTGCCTGGAAAGACGATGAAAAGCACGTTGTCGTCCCACTTTTCCTCGAACTGCGCCAGAGTAAAGGAAATATTGCCTACGGAAGGATCGGCTACATAGGCGCGCCCGTCGCGGATCGTCCGTAACACCACGAAATGCTTGAAGCCCGCATGATGGATGGGCACGATTGCCGGGTGGTCCAGGTCCTTGAGGTCATCAATCGTGGCCCGGAAGCCACCTGATGGGTAGCCGAGCGCCGTAACCAGCCGCTTCATATCGAGCATTGAAAACGCCCGGCGCTCAACAATGCGCTCACTTTCCCCGTAGTGGAGTAAGCCCTCCATGACCTGACGTTCGGACAAGGTCCGCCCGAGGTAGAAGTTCAAGACCGTAGTCAGTGCCGCGCTTCCGCAGCTGTAGTCATAGGCCTGCCGTACGATATTCCGGAATTTTTGCTCAACCAGCGGCTCGACCCGGACATCAGAGCGTATTTCAACAGGGCTTGAATCCACGTCCTGTTCGATAACGATCTGGCCCTTCTCAAAAGGCTCCACCACGGTCGCTTCCTGCACCATGGTGAATGTAAGAATGGATCCAGCGAGCACCAGCAGCATGTCAGACGAAGTCCCTGTTTTTATTGGCCACAGTATTAATCGGGTTACATGTTGTTACGGTAAGATACCGAAAAGCCTGCGCCCTTAAAGATAACTGTGCCTCAAATCTGTCGCTGCAGGAGGGGCCTTGCTGGGTGGATTTGAGAACTGGTTCAAGGCGCCGCCCGAGAAGGCCTCGGGAGTTGACGCAACGGCGCAAAGCCGGTATCAACACCAGTCCAGACACCCAATTTTCCGATGTAGATCCTGATGACAACAACACTGAATCCGGGACAGATCACCTTTATCACTGCAAAGAACCAGAGCCCGGTGCCACCCCCCGCGCTATTGCCAAGAGAAAAGTTCAACGATCTGCTGCATGGCCTTGAGCCGGTGAGTCTGCTTCTGGTTCACGCACCGGCCGGGTATGGCAAAACCACCACCATTGCCGAACGACTGACGAGCCTTGAAGCCCGTTCTGCATGGTTCCGCCTGGAAACCAGTGACAATATCCCGGGCCGCTTTGCCGGGTATCTCGCCAATGCCCTGGCCAGCGCCACAGGGGGCAGTTGCCAACCGTCACTGGAGAGACTCCAGACCGAAGGCTATGACAGCCTTGAAACCTTCATGACCGAGCTGCTCGCCGGTCTGCCCCAGGATGATGAGCCACTTTGTCTGGTACTTGATGACTATCACCTGATCACTAACGGTGAAATCCACGAAGCGCTGCGCTTTCTTCTGCGGCATCTGCCAGGGTATCTGACACTGGTTCTCATCAGCAGAACCATGCCACCTGTTGGCGTCGCGCAGCTCCGCATGCAGGGGCGCCTGAGCGAAATCACCAGCCGTGACCTGGGCTTTGAAGCGGATGAAGCCCAGCAATACCTACAGAGCCGGCTCCCTTTCGAGATTGCGCGCGAAGACATTGAGCGGGCTGTCCGCCGGGTCGAAGGCTGGATTTCCGCCCTCCAGCTGCTGTCTGCTTCATCCGCAACCAGTGTCGAATTCAGCGAGTTTGTCGATCAGTTGGAACATGGTAACCAGAACATCTTTGATTATTTCGATGAGCTGGTGGGTAATGATCTGAGCGAACAGCAAATGCGGTTTCTCATGCGCACCAGCATTCTGGACCGTTTCAACGCGGGCATGGTTATGCGTGTCATGGACGATACCGACGGCCAGGCGCTGCTAAGCAGCCTGCTTTCCATGGGGCTGTTCATAACGCCCGTGGACAATTCTGCCCTCTGGTTCCGCTACCACCCGTTGTTCTCGGTGTATCTGCGCCATCTGCTGACCTGCACCACTCGCGAAAACCAGAGAGACCTGAATCAACGGGCCGCGGACGCCTGGCTCGAGCTGGACCATGCCGAAGAGGCAGCCAAACACGCCATTGCCGCGGAAGACCCGGAACGCATAACCCGGGTGCTCACCATTCACGGGCGAAAATTCTTCACCGAAGGTCAGTTTCATCTGTTGCAGCGCTGCCTCGATACGCTGCCCCAGGAAATCATTGCCGAAGATCCTACGCTGACACTGCTCAGGGCATGGGTTGCCCAGGGCCAGTACAAGTTTGATGAAGTGGAAAACTGGTTGTCGGCAGCGGAAGCCCGTCTGCAGGCCTCCATGAACGAAGACACCCAGCGGGCCGTTCATGGCGAATTCAGTGCCATCCGCGCCCAGGTGGCCATGAACTATGGCGACGGCGACCGCGCCCTGATTCTTGCACGGGAAGCCATCGAACAGGAGGCACGTTACCTGCCTACATCCCGGGTGGCCGCCGCCTCGGTTATCGGTGAAGCCCTGTTTGTACGCGGAGAACTCGAGGAAGCCCTGGCTCGCATGCAGGACACCGAGCATCTGGCCCGGGCCCATCAGGCCCACCAGAACGTTATCTGGGCACTTTGTCAGCAAAGCGAAATCAGTGTCGCCATGGGCCTGCTGCAAAAGGCTTACAACATTCAGGAACGTGCGTTCCAGTACGCGGAAGAAAACCAGCTGAACCATCTGCCAATCCTGGAGTTCCTGTTCCGCATCCGTAGCCAGATCATGTGGGAGTGGCACCACCTGGAAAGTGCCGAGCGTTGCGCGCTGCAGGGTATCGAGATACTCGAGGCGCAGGGGGAGCGCTGGTATGTGCAGAGCTACACATCGCTGGCCAAGGTCGCCCAGGCCCGCGGCCGGCAGAGCCTGTGTGCGGATTACATTGCCAAGATACAGAAGATGCTGGCAGCCGAGGACTACCACCTGGACTGGGTAGCCAATGCCCAGGCCACCATGCTGTCCTACTGGGATGCGGTCCGGGATCACGACTCGATCCAGCGCTGGCTCACCATTGCACCGCCCTGTGAGCCGGCAAAGGCCACCAACCATTTTAATCAGTGCAATGGCCGTAACCAGGCCCGGGCGCTGATCAGCCTGGGCCAGTACGAACTGGCCCGACCGCTCCTGGAAGAACTGACGGCGGTAGCGCGGGAATTTGGCCTGAAAACCGATCTGAACCGTAACCACATCGCCCTCGCCTACCTTTACTGGCAACTGGATGAGCGCGACCTGGCTCTCGATCATATGAAAACGGCACTGGAACTGGCGAGCACCACCGGTGCGGTCGGTAGCTTCCTGCGGTTGGGCAAGGAGCTGATTGTTCTGCTCAAGGCGCTGATCAACGACGAAGCCATCGAGGGCATGGAACTCCAGAGGGCGGAGCGCCTGATTCAACTGGCCCAGCAACAACGGGATTTCAGCCGCGCCATCCGGATCTCGCTGGATGAGGCCATCATCCAGGACATCATCGACCGACCGGATGTACCGGAACTGATCCGCACATCACCGCTCACTCGCCGGGAATGGCAGATCCTCAGTCTGATACACGCCGGTCTCTCCAATGACCAGATTGCGGAGCACCTGAAAGTGGCCTCGACAACGGTCAAGACACATATCCGCAGCCTTTATCAGAAACAGAACATCAGCCACCGTTCAGAAGCCATCGAACTGGCCAAAGATCTGCTGAGCAAGATCCAGGGGGACTAGCGTGCCTCTGCTTACATGGAGAACACCAGACCGAGAAGCAGATAACTGACCAGTGTCACCACCACAATGCCCATCAGGTTGAGTGCAAATCCGGCTCTGATCATATCGCTGATCTGCATGTGGCCACTGGAGAACACGATGGCATTGGGTGGCGTGGCCACAGGCATCATGAAGGCGCAGCTGGCCGCGATGGCGGCAGGCACTGTCAATAGTAATGGTGACACCCCCTGACTTATGGCAAGCGCCCCCAGTAAGGGCAGAAACGCCGCTGCAGTTGCCGTATTGCTGGTCACTTCCGTCAGAAAAATGATGATGCCCGCCACCAGCACAATCATGACAAGGGTTGGCAGAGCGCCGGCCACACCCAGACTCTGGGCGATCCATTCAGCAAGACCGGAACTGCTGATCACGCCAGCCATGGCCAGCCCGCCACCGAAAAGCAGCAGCACACCCCAGGGAATGCCCTTCACGGTCTCCCAGTCGAGCACGAATTCTCGGGACCGGGTATTGACGGGCAGGAGGAACATAGCAATGGCCGCCGCGATGGCAATGCCGGTGTCGCTCAACCAGGGCATCAGGTTCTCGGATAGCAGAGGCCTGAAGATCCAGGCGGCGGCAGTGATCAGGAACACCAGGGCCACCAGCTTTTCGCCCTTGCCCAGCGGCCCCAGGGCGTCAAGCTCCTCGCGTATCGCCTTACCACCGCCTGCAGTGCTATCCAGCCAAAAGTCGTGCCGCGTCAGCCACCACCAGGCCAGAGCCAGCATCACAACCGTCACTGGAACTCCCAGCAACATCCACTGGGCAAAGCCCACAGAAATACCCTGGTTCTCGCTCAGGTAGGCCGCCAACAAGGCATTTGGCGGTGTGCCGATAAGTGTGGCTATGCCACCGATACTGGCCGAATAGGCAATGGCCAACAGTAGAGCCGTGGCATAGCGCCGAATGCCCTCGGGATTGTCATTGCTATCCATCATTGCCACCACCGACAGACCAATCGGCAACATCATGATGGCCGTTGCGGTGTTACTGACCCACATGCTCAAAAAGGCGGTTGCCAGCATGAATCCCGCAATCTGCCGCCTGGGTTTGCTGCCGACAGCCTTCAGGGTCATAAGAGCGATCCGGCGATGCAGGTTCCATCGTTGCATCGCAAGCCCAAGGGTGAAGCCACCCAGAAACAGGAAAATGATTGGATTGGCATAGGGCTCTGTCGCGTCACCCACCGTCCCCAGCCCGAGGGCGGGAACCAGCACGATCGGCAACAAGGCCGTGGCGGGAATTGGAATGGCTTCGGTAGACCACCAGGTCGCCATGAGCAGCATCAGGCCCAGGGCTGCCCAGGCTTCCGCCGCCATGGTTTCCGGAGGTGGGAGTATGATGGTTGCCAGCAGAAACGCAGCCCCCAGGATCAGTCCGATCATCTGGCTGCGGGGCAGCCCCTCCGTTTGTTTGTCAGCGTTGGGCTCTTCGAGCATACAATTCAGTTCCGTAATTCAGACGTTCAACATCAGCAGGCGAGTGAGATGTCAGAGCGCATTAAGCTGACGATCATGCAACCGCCCGAGCAGGACCAGAGCCAGAATGGCGCCGGACAACGCCCAGGCCATATCCGACTGGGTATCCCAGACATAACCCTGGGTGCCCAGAAAAGCCTCGGCGGCTTCGTCACTGAGCAAGGCCACCCACCATTCGATCAGCTCATAGAAGGCGCTCAATGCCAGACAGAAACAGACAATGAAGAACGCCGCCCAGGGGCGGCTGGCGAACACGTCCCTGCGAATGACCACTTCCCTGGCGACCATTGCGGGTATGAATCCCTGCGCCAGGTGGCCCAGCTTGTCGTAGTTGTTGCGCTCCCAACCAAACCAGTCCCGGAACCAGTCGAACAGAGGCACCTCCGCATAGGTGTAGTGCCCTCCAACCATCAGGATGACGGCGTGGATCAGAATCAGGAAATAAACCAGTGGCGTCAGCGGATAACGGAAGAAACACCAGACGACGAGCACAAAACCGATAGCCGCAGGCAGAACCTCAAGCACCCATGTGGCCCGATCCCTGGGTCCTATGGCAGACCAGATAAATACTGCAAGAAACACCACCACCCAGACTGCCGGTGCAAATCGCTGGTTCATAGCTTCCCTTTTGTCCGCTATTGTCCTGACGCCCCGGCGCGCAGGAAGTGCCCATATCCGGGTTCCCTGCCCAGTGCAGGTACCACTTCACCATCGGTTACGGCGGGTCGGCCATTGATCAGCACTTCTCTGACACAGCCAGGTACCCGGTTCACCATTCGCTCCAGTCCGAAGTTTTCCATTTCGGCCCACTCAACCTGTTCCAGATCCTGATCAAGGCCCCGGGGGTCAAGTACCGTTATATCGGCCCGATCCCCTACCCTGATATGACCTGCATCAACGCCAAGCCAATCTGCCTGTTCGCCTGTCAGCCGATGTACGGCACGTTCCAGCGACATGACTGGCTCACCCTCGCCATGGCTATCGTGAACCAGCTTGAGAAACCGTAACGGCAGGTTATAGAAAGCCATATTCCGGATGTGGGCACCGGCATCGGAAAAGGTGATCAGGGCGCCGGGGTTGGTAACCATTTTCCGGAGCCGATCCTTTCTGTGGTTGCCTACCGTTGTAAACCAGCGTAGCGAACGGCCATGGGCAACCACCATGTCGAGGAAGAAATCGACCACATGGATGCCACGGTCAGCGGCGAGCTCAGCAAAGTTGCGCCCGACCACGGTTTTATCCGGGCAGTCGAGAATTACCGCATCGCCGAAATCCCTCTGCCAAACCCGGGGCGAGAGCTTTTCCTTGTAGAATTTCCGGAATTTCCGGCGGTACTGCTCGTCCTTCAGAAGTTCGTTGCGCTCGAGTTGATCGCGGATATCGAGGGCCATTTCACCGGCGCCGAATTCCTCAAACAGCACGATATCCATGCCATCGGCATAAACCGTGAACGGCGTTGGCAGCAGTTGCCAGCGAAAGTTGCCGCCAAAGCTGTTGGCCAGCCACCCCACCAGGCTCGCCATGGGTTTGACCGTGGGGTTGCCTTTCAGATCAATCATGGCAATCAGGGTGGTTTTCAGGGGCCTTCTCAACCAACCCAGCGTCTCTTTCAGGTATTGGGTGACCTGAAGCGGATTGGCTGCGTTGGGAGCGCCCTGGTGTACCCGTCCGTAACAGCGCAAAAGGGAATTCAGACGGCTTACCTCACGCCATCGTGCGTAGGTGCTCGGCAGACTCTTGGACCACTCCCTGTCACCATCTACCTTGTCCCATTTCAGGCACATGGTCGAAAGACCGAGAAACCCCTCTTGCAGAGCCTCCTCGAGCAGGACTTCCATTTGTCGTTGCTCTTGTGCGGTCGGAGTCACGCTCCGGTCGGTGGCGCGATGCAGCCCCATGACCGCGGTCCTGAGATCACTGTGGCCAAGAAAGCTGATGACATTCGGTCCCAGTGGGTGCTGGTCCATGAACGCTACCCACTCTTTGGGTGTCCGCCAGGTCTTGTACTGTTTAAGGATGGGCAGCACCTTTTCCCTCGGGACAGTTTCCACCCGGGTAAAAATATCCGAGGCATCCTCCGGATCGGAACAGACCATGCTCAGGGAACAGCTGCCAATCAGGACAGTGGTAACGCCATGACGCACGGATTCTGACAGGGAGGGGGCTACCAGCAACTCGGCATCGTAGTGGGTATGGGTGTCAAGAAATCCCGGCGTCACCCAGCAACCGCTGGCGTCGATCGTGCGCGTCGCAAGGCTGGTGTCGGGCTGTTCATCAAATACCGCAGCAACCCGCCCATCTTTGACGCCAACATGGGCGATGCGTGAGGGGCCGCCAGTGCCGTCAAAATAGCGGCCACCGGTGATGAGAGTGTCGAACTGGTCCACCGTGCAAGACTCCTTTTTTTGTTGTTTTCTGCCGTCAGTCTAGCCAGCGAAACGTGATATGTCCTCTCATTTTAGCGCTCGAACCTGGCAATGCAGGCCATTACCGAATCCTGATCCGGCTGCCATCTTCCAACTGACGATCCGGGTGCCGGACGACACTGTCCGCCTCATTCAATCCATCCTGGATTACTGTGTGAAAACCGTTTGTACGGCCGACCGACACATTTGCAAGAACCGCCCTGTCATCGACAACGCGGAAGACCTGATGCTGGCCGCCCCTGACAAAGATGGCCGATTCCGGCACCTGCAGAACATCGTCCGACCGCCAGAGCAGAAACTCGGCGTCCACCCGGTAGCCATCTCCCAGGCTCTGCCATGCATCCGGGGGACTCGTGATGTCCGCAACGACCTGTACCCGTCTTTCCTCCACTCCAAGGGCCGACACATCCTCGAAGCCCACCGGTTCAACCCGGCGGACAACTGCATCCAGGGTGCCGCCGCCCCATCCAGTGAGGCGTGCCTCCATACCGGGCCGGAGGTTCACGGCATCAAAACTCAACACATCGACAACCACTTCAAGCGCCCCGGGATCTCCCAGTTCCAGAATGGCCTCACCGGCCTGGATGACGCCCTCACTTTTGCGGACGATTCCGAGGACCGAACCGTTTACCGGAGACCTTACCGGCACACGTTCGACCGCGCCGTCGCCATTAGCCCGCGCGGCAGACACCTCAAGTCGGGTTCTGGCCGCTGCCAGTTCATGGGCCATGACTTCCTCGTCGAAGCGGGCAGAACGCAGAATGGCCTTTGCCCTGTCCGCAGCCGCCCTGGCCTGCTGCAACCGCTCGTCGGAAACGAAGTGGTCCCCACTCAGAGCCTGCAGGCGGGCCAGTTCCCGGACGGCCAGGTCTGCTTCCGCCTCAGCAGCTGCGACTTTTTGACGGGTAGAATTGAGCGCTGAGCGGGCCGATTGTACCTTGGCCTCGGCTTCTGCCCGGCTGCGAGCGTCCAGGGTACTGGCTGGCATCGGATCCACCTCTGTCAGCAGCTCTCCCGGAATCACCGGGTCCCCCACCTCCAGTAATACCCTGTGCAAATAACCGGCAACCGGGGAAGACACCACATAGCGGTCCCGTACCCGGGTTTTTCCCTCTTCCTTGATAGTGATTTCCATGGGGCCACGGGTTACCGGTGCCAGATCCACCCAAACCGGATCCGGCCGGATCGTGATTACGACGGCCGCACCGGCAAGCAGAACAAACACGCCCCAGAACAGCCATTTTCCGGCAAACCGTTTTTTCGCCATACCCTCAGCTCACTCCCTGATTGCATCCACACCTATTCCCGCGTTTTCAACACGGCTACCAGATCCAGTTCTTTCAGTCGCCACCAGGCAATCATCCCGGAAGCGATTGCCGACACCACCACGACCAGCGCAGACATGCCAAGTGTCTGGGTGGTTATCGTCAGGGGCACCCGGTACAGCTCCGTTTGCATGGCGGTAACGATCATGAGTGCCAGGCCCTGACCAATCAGCCAACCCAGCGGAATACCCAGCAACAACAGCAGCGCAACTTCTCCCAACAATATATGCGCAACTTCATTATGGGTGTACCCGAGTACCCTCAAGCTGGCCAGTTCCCGACCTTTCTCAGCCAGGGAAATCCGGATGGTGTTGTAAACCACCCCGAAGGCAATGATTCCGCCCATCAGGCTGTTGAAAAAAGTGAATGTCAGGAAGGTTCTGGCCAGGGTGTCATAGAAGCTGTCCAGCATGGCCTGACGGATGCTCAGGCCGAGCACCCGGGGCGTTTCACGAAGCCTGTTATAGATTTCCGAAGCCTTGTCAGGCTCCAGGTTGATCATGGCCTGGTTGATCAGCGGGCCCTCACCCAGTGCACGGTTCAGAGCCTCCAGATCCATATAGGCGCCTACCCCGAGAAACTCGCTGGTGATACCAGCGACTGGCACATTAACTGTTCGCCTGTCACCTTCGAGGAGTTCCATCTGCAGGACATCACCAGGACCGACACCCAGCTCATCGGCGAGATAGTCGGTCAACAGCAGCCCCTCCCGGGGAAGCGTGACCGGTTGCAGATCGCTGTCGATGACAAATTGCAGCCGCGCATCGGAGGGTATTCCGGTGACCGCACTGCGCCACTCACGGTGACCGGAAACCAGACGTGCGGGCACTGAGCGGCGCCCTTCCGCATACCGGATCCCGGCCTGCCTCTGCAAGCCGAACAATGCCGCGCTGTTCACCGGTTCAATAAAGGTGGCGGTCAGATCCTGTTGCTGAACCCGTGCAAACTGGGTGTGCACCATCAACGATACCGAATCAAACTGGAAGTTACCCACCATCACGATGGCCGTGGCCATGGCGACCCCACTCATGGATAGCAGTGTGCGAACCGGACGGCGGGAGAGCTGACGCACGATCATTCGCGAAGGTTGGGAAAAACGGATTCCCGAGAGCAGCTTTTCCACAACAGTTACCCGGTATCTGGCGGGACCTTCAGGCCTCATGGCTTCGGCGGGCGGCAGAGAGGCCGCCTGCCTGATAGCCCGCCAGGCACCGAGCCAGGCAACCGTGATCGTCAACACAGCCAATAACAGCAACCATGAAGGGTCGATACGGAATAACAAACCCGGGAACCGGTAGTAATCCATATAGAGTTCACCCAGTGACCGCCCAAGCCACAGGCCCAGAGCAAGCCCGGCCAGCAACCCGATAACGGCAATCACAATGACCAGTTTGCTGTAGTGCCAGGCGATCTGACGATTGCTGTAGCCAAAGGCCTTGAGCACGGCAACGATATCCCTTTGAGTACTGATCAGGCGACCGATCACCACATTCAGCAGAAACATGGCCACGCTCATGAAAATGAGCGGAAAAACCGTCGCCATGGTTTTCAGCTGGTTCAGCTCGTCACTCAGGAAGCGATGAGAGAACTGATCATCCCGGCCAAAGGCTCCCGTTGCCCCATAGCGGTCCAACAGCCGATCCAAGGCATCGACCGCAGAGGCAACGGAATGCCCCGGTCTGAGTGTCAACACCAGGCTGTTAAATGCGCCCCGCATGTCCATGGCGGACTCCAGGGCTTCCCTGTTCATCCACAGCACACCATAGCGTTGATAATCGGGTAGCATACCGCCAGGTGGAATGACGTATATGAATTCCGGTGACTCAACAATGCCGGTTACGGTAAGCTCCTGCCTCCGTCCATTGATAATTGCCTGGAACTGATCACCCAGTGCCAATTCGTGCGCTTCGGCAAAACTTCCGATGACCGCGACTTCCTGGCTGCGCCCTGTCCCCGGAAGCCGCCCCTGACGAATAAACAGACGATTGACCTCAGGCTGCCCCTCCGGCGGAACAGACACCAATCGGGCCGACACCGGGTCCGGGAACCCCGGCATTTCCAGTTTTGCAGCTCCCTCGACTCTCCCCTCGTACCTTGCCACACCAGGCAGTGTGGCTATTTCCTGCAGGGTATGGCGTGGCGCACGTTTAACGGGGGCAAAGACATCGGCAAACTCGTGCTGGTCGTAGTACTGGGCTCTTGTCGCCAATAGCGATGAATAATTCACCAGTGACATGACGCAGACACCCACACCACCGGCGATCACCAGTGCGATGGCCAGCACCTGGCCCCGCATCTGCCAGAGCTCCCGTCGTAGCTTGATATTCAGAACCGTGTTCAGACCTTTCGTGGCCATGATTTCCACTATTTGGCGCCGTTACCAGGACAGTGTCCGGGGATCCTGGCGACATTCGTTATGACGCTCACCGCTGATATTGCCGTCGGAAAGAGTAATGACGCGATCCCCCATGCCAGCGATGGAGGCATTGTGGGTGATGATAACGGTGGTGGTATGCGTTTCCCGATTGGCTTTTTCCAGAGCTTCAAGAACCAGAACACCCGTGGCCGAATCCAGGGCTCCGGTCGGCTCATCGCAAAGAAGTACGTCCGGACGTTTGGCAATGGCCCTGGCGATAGCAACCCGTTGCTGTTCGCCCCCGGACAGCTGCGCGGGAAAATGGTCGATGCGGCTCTTCAACCCAACCAGCTCAAGGGCTTCTTCAGGAGACATAGGGTTGGACGCGATCTCGGTGACTGCCGCAACATTTTCCCGCGCGGTCAGGCTTGGAATGAGATTGTAGAACTGGAATACAAAACCAACATGCTCACGTCGATAACCGGTAAGCTCGCGGTCTCCGGCTGCACTGAGATCAATAGCCCGATACCGGACCTCGCCGGACGATGGCACATCCAGCCCGCCAAGAATGTTCAGAAGTGTGGATTTGCCTGAACCGGAAGCGCCCAGCATGACGACCATTTCGCCCTCATAAAGCTCCAGGTCCACCCCACGGAGCGCATGAACCTGAACCTCTCCCTGATCATAGGTTTTCGTGAGGCCCCGGGTCTGGAATACCACGGGGCCGGTACTGGTTGCCTTTCCTGGCTCCATGGTGTCGGTCAGTCTTCGGCACAGTCCACGCAAACCGTGGTGTAGGGCAACACCTGCAAACGGCGGGGATCTATGGCCTCGCCGCAGGATTCGCATTCGTCGCCAACACCGTTCTCAATCCGCGTGAGCGCGTGTTCAATCTGGGCGAGTTCGGCACGGGTTTCCGTTTCAAGCGAGTCGACCACCTCGTCATTCTGGGTCTGGGTGGCCTGCTCCTCGAAATCCTTGTCCAGTGCACCACCCTCCCGGTGCTGATGCGCTTCATAACGGGAAAGCCTGGCCGTCAGGTCTGCCCTCAGTGTTTCCAGTTCGGATTTCCGGTCAGTCATGTGGCGCCTCCTGCCTTGCCGGGAAAACATGTTCCTACAGTAAAGCATAAGCTGAACCCGGGATTGATGCTTGTCAAAATTGCGTCATGCCGGGTGAGGCAGAATAGAAGTTCATCAAACTTGTATGCAAAGGAGTTGTGGCCATGAACACTGAGCTTTTCGAGAAAGCGACACGTCTGAACGAGACCCTGTTTGAGCAGTTTGGCAAAGCTGCGGAAATGCAGATGAATGCCTTCCGCCGTTACGCCGATGTCACCATGGAGCAGGCCAAAAAGGTGTCTGAAGTCCGCGATCTTGAAGGCCTGAAAAGCCTTACCGGTGATCAGGCGGAAACCCTAAAATCCCTGAGCGAGCAGTTCACGGCAGACTGGAAAGCCTGGCAGGACTACTTCAACGAGAGCCGGGAACAGATTCAGAAGGTGTTCGAAAAAGCCCCGGAAGAAACCGCCAAGTCCGGCCCGAAAGCCGCCAAATAAGGGATTACGATGTTCGGTCTGGATACGCTCGGGAAAGCGGTTGGTCAGCTCGTCAAAGGCTTTGAAACCAACGTCCGTCAGGGGCAGCAGCAACTGGAGACATTTCTGGGGGATGCTGGTGTCCTGGATGATGCAACCCTCTCCACGATAGCGGAAATGTCCGATGCCTATCGGACCATGGCAGAGGACCTGCTACTCCACCCGCTCCGGTTCGCCGGTGCGGAGCTGGATCTGGCTCGCAAGCATGCTGCGCTGGGGTACTACACCCTCGCCCGGCTGGTGGGCAAGGACAAACAGCCTGTTGTCGAGCCAGAACCCGACGACCGGCGTTTCCAGGCCGAGGACTGGCACAAGCATCTGCCTTTTGATGTTCTCCACCAGGCTTATCTGATCAACTCCCGCACGTTCCTGAACTGGGTAGCCGGCATGGAGGGGATGCCCCAGGCCGGACGGGACCAGATGCTGTTCTACGCCCGGCAATTGACCAGTGCGCTGTCACCGTCGAACTTCCCTGCGACGAATCCGGAAGTACTCCGGATTACCTGGGAACGTAAGGGGATGAATCTGGTGGACGGTGGTCGACAGCTGATCGAAGACCTGCGCCAGAATCCATCCCTGTTCAATGTTGGGATGACCGATCGCTCCGCCTTCGAGGTGGGACGCAACCTGGCAACCACGCCGGGCAAGGTGGTGTACCAGAACGAGTTGATGCAGTTGATTCAGTACTCGCCAACAACTGACACCGTCAGCAAACGCCCCTTGCTGATTGTTCCGCCGTGGATCAACAAGTACTACATTCTGGACCTGACCGCCAGAAACTCCTTTATCCAGTGGCTGGTAAACCAGGGACAGACCGTTTTCATTATTTCCTGGCGCAATCCTGGCCCCTCCCAACGGGACAAAGGCTGGGAAGACTACATGGAGCTGGGACCGCTGGCTGCCATGGATGCCGTTACCGAAGCTACCGGCGAAGAACAGATGAATCTGATCGGTTACTGCATCGGTGGCACTCTTCTGGGCTCGACGCTGGCCTGGCTGAAGAAAAAAGGCCGCAAGCCGGTAACGACCGCCACGTACCTGACCACCCTGCTGGATTTCTCGGACCCGGGCGGAATCGGGGTGTTTATCAACGATCATTCGATCCGGGGCATTGAGAGAATGCTTGAACGCAAAGGCTACCTGGACGGTCGCGCCATGGCGTTCACGTTTAACTTGCTGAGGGAAAACGAGCTGTTCTGGTCGTTCTGGACCAATAACTACCTGAAAGGCCAGAAACCGGCGGCTTTTGACCTGCTGTACTGGAACACCGACGGCACCAACCTGCCGGCCCGGATGCACAGTTTTTACCTGCGCCAGATGTACCTGAACAATCGTCTGGTGCAGCCAGATTCCCTTAGCCTGCTTGGCGAGTCCATCAATCTTTCCGAAATCGATGTACCCTCTTTCTTCCTGTCCGCCAGACAGGATCACATCGCCAAATGGAAAACCACCTATAAAGGCGCCCTGGCCCATGGCGGTGATGTCCGTTTTGTACTCTCCGGCTCGGGCCACATCGCCGGCGTGATCAACCCGCCCTACAAGGAAAAGTACGGTTACTGGACCAACGACACACTGGTACCGGATGCCGACGCCTGGTTCGAGAAGTCCGAACACCATCCAGGATCCTGGTGGCCCCACTGGCTTGAATGGATTGCACGCTTCTCAGACGGTAAAGTACCGGCTCGCATCCCGGGCGAAGGAAAACTGCCTGCCATTGAAAACGCACCGGGTAGCTACGTGAAGGTCAAAGCAGCAGATGCTGCAAAAAATTAGACTTGGCGCTGCACGTCAGGTGCACGAGAAAAGCACCCAACAAAGAACAAGAGAACAATCGGGAGACTTCATGGGGCGGCCGCTACCGATATCGCGCATTATGCACAGCGGTGTACTGCTGCGCTGCCCGCCGCAGACATCAATCGCTGATGCCGCCGCGCGGATGGCTGAAAATTCAGTCAGTTCAATTCTGGTCACAGAAGAAGACACTGTTATTGGAATCTGGACCGAGCGGGATGCTCTGACCATCGATTTTTCCCGGCCAGAAAGCTTCGAGCGGCCGGTCAGTTCGGTGATGAGTTCCCCGGTGCTGACGCTGCCCTGCGACATGGATGCCGGGGAAGCGGCGCTGCGTTTCAGGGAAACCGGAAAGCGTCACTTTCTGATTGTTGACGATTGCGGCACACCCACAGGAATTCTTTCCCAGACCGACCTTGCCCTGAATCAGGGGCTGGAACCCTACCTGCGTCTGCGGGAAGTCAGTACCGCGATCCCCCACCCCCCGCTGGTCACCGATGGCAGGCTGCCGCTCTCTGAGGTTGCGGCCATCATGCACCGCCATCAGGCAGATGCTGTTGTCGTGGATTGCCAGGAAGAGGGTCTGGGCATCCTCACCGAACGAGATATCGTGCGCCTGATTGCTCGCAACACTGGCAACGCCCTGGCTTCCGACCTCGCCACCCGGCCGCTGTTAACCGTCGGAGAGTCCGACCCATTGATTCACGCCAGGGACCTGCTGATCAACCATCGGATTCGCCATCTGGCGGTGATCAATAGCAAGGATGAGGTTACCGGCCTGATTGGCTACAACGATATGCTCGCTGGCGCCGAACAGATGTATCTGGACGATTTGCGTGAAGCCCTTGAGCAAAGAGATCGGGCCCTTGCCCAATCGCGCCAGACCCTCCAGTTGGCAGAACGAGTGATCGAGTCCTCTTTCGAGGGCATCATGGTGACAGACAAGAACGTGAACATTGAGTTCGTTAACCCAGCATTCACGCATCTTACCGGCTACAGCCAGGACGAGGTTATTGGCAAAACGCCGCAGATTCTCTCGTCTGGACGCCACGACAGCGAGTTTTACCAGCGGATGTGGAACTCCCTGGCCAACCATGGCTATTGGCGGGGTGAAATATGGAACCGTCGCAAAACCGGGGAACTCTACCTGGAGTTATTGACGATCACCGCCATTACCGACAACGACGGCGAGACCACCCACTACGCGGGCCTGTTCACTGACATCACTCAGAACCGGAAAAACGAAGAGCAAATACGCCAACTGGCTTACTACGATGCGCTTACCGGTATTCCGAACCGTCGCTTACTGGAAGATCGCCTCGAGCACGCGGTACGACATGCCCATCGGCGGTCTTCACTTCTGGCCGTTATGTTCATGGATCTTGACCACTTCAAAAGCGTGAACGACCGGTTTGGCCACGCAGCAGGCGATGAATTGCTTCTGCAGTTCACGAGTCGTGTCCAGAACTGCCTGCGTGAGGACGATACCCTCGCCCGGCTGGGCGGGGACGAGTTTATTGTCCTGCTGCCCGACCTGGAGCGGGTTGAAGATGCCTATCAGGTTGCAGAGCGCCTGATTGCCAAAAACCAGGAACCCTACTTCATTGATGGTAATGCGCTGAGCGTCGGATCCAGTATTGGCATAAGCCTTTATCCCCAGGACGGCACCACGGCATCTGAGCTTCTGCAAGGTGCCGATATCGCCATGTATCGGGCCAAGCAGGACGGGCGGAATCTGTTCCGCTTATTCACGCCCGAGGTTGCTGAGGGCGCCTGATCTCGCCCCGCTTTCGCCGTTGTGGCACTATGGCCCGCTCGATGACCAGCGGAGAAGCTCTCGATGTTTTATACCACCCTCGCGGCGATTGTAGTCGCCATGATTCTGTTTGCCTGGCTGGGGCTCAGGGCCCGTCTCGCGGACGGCGGCCTGGATGACTATGTAACGGCAAGGAACAGTCAGGGCGCCCGTGCCCTGGGGCTTTCTTTCCTCGCCTCCGGCATGGGCGGATGGATTCTGTTTGCCCCGCCCGAAGTGGGGGCGCTGGTCGGCCCCCTGGCACTGGCAGGCTATGCCCTGGGTGCCGCGTTGCCGTTTATCGTGTTCGCCTTCTGTGGCCCCGCTATACGCCGCTTCCTGCCCGAGGGTCGCAGCATCGGGGAGTTCGCCAATGCCTGCTATGGCAATGGCGTAAGGCGCTATGTCTCAATGATCTCCGTTCTCTACATGCTCTGTTTCCTGACTGCCGAGCTCACCGCCATCGGCGCCATTACCTCGCTGCTCTCCGGCGTTGACGGCGGCATTGTGGTTATTGGCGTGGCAGTTACCACCCTGATATACACAGCTGTCGGGGGCCTCCGGGCGAGCATCGTCACCGATCAATGGCAGGCGTTGTTACTTATCGGTCTGCTGGCTATCGTCAGTTTTGTTGCCCTGGGCAAACTTCCAGACGCCGCACCCTCGGCCCTGCCGGACGTCCCTGCGTCGGCGGCCCTGAGTGTGGCGCTGACACTGGTGATCGCCGTCACCGCCGCCAACCTGTTCCATCAGGGGTACTGGCAGCGTTTATGGTCAGCCCGGGATACGGATGCCCTCAGCCGCGGCGCATTGCTTGGTGGCGTGGTTACCATCGGCGTCGTCGCCGTGGTTGGCGGGCTTGGAATACTCGCAGCCATGAGCGGCGCCGACCTTGGTAGCCCACCAATACCCTTCTTTGCGTTGCTTGCTGATGCACCGGCCTGGCTTGCTTTACCGGCCCTGATTCTGGCCATCACGCTCGTGGCCTCGTCGGTGGATACCCTGCAGAATGCGCTTGCATCACTGGCCGTTACCGAGAAACAGGGCCTGTCCATCGTCAGTGCCCGGTGGTTTACCGTGCTGCTGATGATTCCGGTGGTTCTCATAGCGCTTCAGGGCGTTTCCGTGTTGCGGCTGTTTCTGATAGCCGACCTTTTGTGCGCCACGGCGGTTCTGCCTGTACTGATGGGGTTGTGGGGAAAAATGTCCACACGGGCAGCGATTCTGGGCTGTCTGGCAGGGCTCGTCGGGTCGATTCTGCCCGGCTGGATGTCGGGCGGCACTCTGATGGCCGGTCTGGAAGCTGCGAGTTTCCCCGGCAGCATTCCAACGCTGATGCCATTCGTAGGCGCCCTTGCGGGCTCTGGTTTGGTCAGTCTCGCGATCGCGGTTGCGGCCCCGAAACGCTAATATTACGCGTTGCTGTCCAGTTGTTTAACTGGACAGCAATTCGATCGGGTATCTGATCTTGGTTTGATCGACTCCCGGCCGGGCCCCGAAATCCACCAATCTCAGACGATTGCAGATCTTGCTCTCCAGTGCCGGCTCATTCAGTGTGGACTCCACCACCGAGCAACTCGATACCGCACCATTCGGCTCAATAACCAGCTCCGGCGTAATACTGCCCTGAAGCGAAGGCTTCCGTCTCAGCTCCCGGTTGTAGATGCTGTAAATCGCGGATTTGTTGGCATCCATGGTCCGGCGCAACTCTTCCTTGCTCCGGGTTCTGGCCGCGGTTTCCTGCTGCTCCTTGCGGGCAGCCTCTTTAACTGCAGCAACCCGCTCGGCTTCCGCAACTTCTGCGCGCTGGCGCTCAGCCAGCTCGACCTGACCAGCCTCCCGATTGAGCACTTCCTCATTCACGCCACTGCTCTTCGCGCTCGAGGTAGCGCGGGAGGCCAGGGTGTCACCGGTTTTGCGGGCAATCGGTTCTGCGGTATTGGCAACCGGCCCATCGAGTTTGACCGACTCTGCCAGGGAACTGAGTTTCTTCAGTTCGTTCCCCATTGCCAGAATACCGGTATTCTTTGCCTTTTCCCGCGCCTTGGCGACCTCTTCTGGCTGGGGTTCCGGCTTGGGCTCCGGTTTGGGCTCCGGTTTTTCTGCTACCTGAGGTTCCGGCCCGGTTTCAGGCATTACCGGTTCAGGAATCGGCTCCGGCTTGGGCTCAGGTTTGGCTTGTTCCACCGGCTTCTCCTCGGGCTTCGGCGGCTCGGGCTCCGGCATCACGGGTTTTGGTGACTCCTTTTTCTCGATGATCAGCTTGGCCAACTGGGGCGGCAGGGCTTCCTGTTCCTGCCTGTCACGTTCTGGCAGCTCAATCCAGCTGACATAGCCTGAGAAAGCGAGGAACAACGGCACCACCACAACGGCTGCAGCGAATAACCGCTTGCGCTCGCCGCGTTCCTGGTTCCAGGGTAATCCGTACCGATAATCCATCATGGTCAGGCCCCCTGTTCCGCACGCTGATTAACCGCCAGAGAAATGCTGGCATAACCGGCGTCCACACAGGTGGACATGATTTTCTTGAGCAGCTCGTAAGGCAGTTCCCGATCCGCAAGAATGGTAATCGATCGGCCCGCTTCCGGTGCAGGCGCCGACGAACGGCTGGCCTGGTAGTCCAACTCCTGTTTCAGGGAAGGCTCAACCTGGCCGTCGAAGGTCTGAAAGGCATCGCGTTTCACCACCAACCGACCGTTAACCAGGATATCCCTGTCAGTCACGGTCAGGGCCAGGACATCGCCCGGGGGTTGCTGGGCAGTAGAATCCGGCAGTTTGATGGTACTGTTCTGGTTCAGTACCTGTACGTCCGAAGAAGAGTTCACCATCAGGAAGAACACGAGGATGGTGAAGATATCCATCAGCGACACCAGGTTCATCTTTCCCTGGCTCTTATTGCGTCGGTAGTGGCGTTTCAGACGACGGGCCTTGGCGGATTCTTTCATGACCTCACCTCCGCGGATCCCGAGGTCGGAACTGGCGCATCACCGAGCGAGATCTCCGGGAAGAGTTCTGCCTCAACAACACTCCCCGCCACAACGGCTTCATATGAGCGCACTGTGTCCATCACGGAAACCAGGGACTGATAGGACGTCTGCCGGGACGGCATGATGATCACGTCCTTCTTGTCCGGCACACGGCTCTTGATTTCCTTCATGACATCCTTGAGCAGAGAGAAATCATACTCCCCCTCACGCTGGGGAATGCTCTTGATGACGCCGCCCTGGTTATCAGCAACAACCAGCCGATCATCATAGATCACCACCTGGATCTGCAGCTCTTCCGCCTGCTCCGCCGACAGGCTCTCACCGGTTGGAAAGTTCAGTTCCAAAACGCTGGTATGGGCAAACACCATGTTCAGCAGCAGTACCGGCACCAGCACAATCATGAGGTTCATGAAGGGCGTAATGTCGAGATCGGCCTCACTTTGTAGGCGACGATGTTTCCGTCTCATGGCCTGACATCCTTCTGGCTGGTTATCAGGCCGGGCTACCGGCCGGAGTCGCTACCTGTGCCGGCGCAGCGGCATTCTGGGCCTGTGGTTGGGCGCCAGGCTTGTTGCCGGAGCCGTCGCTTAGGAGGTTCAGAACCTTGATGCCAGCCATCTCGAAGCTATCAACAATCTCGTTGGTTTTGGTCTGCAGCAGGGAGTGAATCAGCAGCATCGGAATGGCAGACATCAGGCCGAAGGCAGTGGTGTTCATGGCGACCGAGATACTCTGGGACAACAGGCTCGCCTTCTGGGCCGGATCCGCAGCGGCCACCGCTGTGAACGCGGCAATCAGACCGATAATGGTGCCAAGCAGACCCAGCAGCGTGGCGATATTGGCCAGTGTTGCCAGGTACTGAGTGCGCTTCTCCAGACGGGGCATGACATCCAGTAGCCCCTCTTCCATGGCGTATTCAATTTCTTCCCGACCCTGCCGCCGGGCCAGACGCTGAAGACCAAACCCGATCATGGTCGACATGGCACTACCGGACTCCTGGGTATAATTCAGGGCGCCCTTGAGATCGCGCTTGGCAATCATCTGGTGCAGGCGATTGAAGTCCCGACGATTGGTCAGTTTCTGGGCGGAAAGGTAGACATAACGTTCAATGGCAACAATGAGTCCGATGATCAGCACAACGGCGATCGGAAACATAAAAAAGCCACCTTCCTGAAAGAAGCGAACGGCGGTATCGATCATTTTCTGGGCACTCCATGGTCCGGTTTTCAGATCAGTCTATGCGCGACCTGACCGTGTGCGGGTAAGTTCGCGAAAGTCTGTGTGAGGGTTTGTTTAATCTTGCGCAGGGACACACTCAGGATGCGACAATCGTCACAGTCTATTCCCCGTCCGATGATTGGGTCTCGCCGATAAACGATTCGTGGTACCTGATAAAACGCTGAAACTCGTAGCGCTCCAGGGGGCGAAGGCCCTGATCGACCATCAGCCGTTCCTCCGGCCCACGCAACTCGTCCACTTCCGGTGGCTGCCAGGGCACCAGATACATCACCGTGGGCACTTCCTGATCGCCACGGATTCGCGTGCCCTCAATGGTAACCACACTCGGGGTGTCCTGGGCGTACAGTATCGGCGCCGGGATCATAAGGGCGGAAACTGCCAGGGCGATCAGGGCGGGACGTTTCATATCACGTTTTCCACATCAGATTCTGTTTTTCGCATCGAAGATCCAGTCTTCCAGTCTCGGGTGCGGCTCGCTGGCAGCCGATTGATAACGCTCATAGAGTTCAACCGCATCCGCAGGTTTACCCAGGTAGATATCAAGCAGGAAAGCCAGATTAAGAATCACGGGTGCGTAGTCTTGATCCGCGGCCAACGCGGCGCGGTAATATCGCTCTGCTTCATCGAATTCTCCGGCGTTTCGGGCAATCACGCCCAGATGATTCAGCGCCTGGACCTGTCCGGGATTTGCCGCCAGTGCCCGCTCAAACCATTGTGTCGCAGCCTCGGTATCCCCTTCCTGAAACGCAATGATGCCAAGGTTGGCCATGGGGCCGGCCTTGTCCGGGTAGTCGCGGGCCAATTGCTCAAAACGGGTACGGGCTTCGGCCAGGTTGTCCTGCTCCATGGCCTGAACTGCCTCGCTGAATGAGGCTTCAAGGACCGCCTGTTCGTCTTGCCCCTCGGACTCTGGCGGAGTCGGGGCTGTCACGCACCCAGCCAACGCAACGATTACCACAAGACAGAGCCCACCGACCTTAATTGAGTTCATAGACAACCCCCGAGGTCACTTCTTCTTTCCGGTAACGCCCCGGCAACAGCACTTTCAGGGCCTCGTAGCTGCGCTTGACCCACTCATCGAAAATGCCCTCCCGGGCCCGCCGGATATTCTGCTCGTGGATATCGATGGCGTTGTCCTCAAACGGGTAGGCCTGTTCTTCCAGCAACAGCTCGTACTGGGCCAGCTCAAGCTCGCTCAATCCGGTGGGCCGCTCGGAATCCATCAGATCTGCGCCCAGGCGACCGTAGATATGGGCAATCTGGTAGCCTGCCTCGGTCGAAAACGATGAGAGTCCGTAACTGGCGGTTTTTTGATAGGCATTCACCGCCTTTTCCAGCGCTTTGGTTTTTGCAACCATGCTCTCGTTCAGAGGGAGCGTGAGGCGAATGCTGTCATACCGGGCAAGGGCCTCGCGGGCCAGCATTGCAGAGGCTGAGGCCGCAAGGTAGCGCATACGATCGTCCGCCGCCGCTGGGTCCTCGTCCACCGTTTCCATCTGCTTGCGCAGCCAGTAATCCCGTTTTTCGGTATCTCCCTCTTCCTGATAGAGCTCGGACAGTCGATTAGCTGCTTCCATGTAGACATCCGCCGGCTCCGGATGCGTGTTGGCGTAATTGCGCCAGGTGTCGATTGCCTTTTCCCGATTGCCAGCCTGATCGTACAATTCTGCTGCAATTAACAGGTTTTCCCTTCGCTCTTCTGGCGTTCTCGCCAGGGCCACCATTTTCTGGAGTTCGTCAGCCGCCCGTTCCCACTGCCCGGTTTCACGGTAGGCCAGCGCCAGTTTTGCCGGGACCGTATCAATCAGTTCGTGACCCGGGAAAGCCCTGCGGAAACTGGTCAGTACCCCGATGGCCTGATCCCAGAGGTTGGCGGTAATCAGAAGGGAGGCAGCATCGTATTCTGCATTTGCCCGCAGGACGGATTCGGGAACGGCCGTGCCGACTCGAAGGAACTCGCTGACCGCGGCCTCCACATTACCGGCGTCAGCCAACTGCTCTGCCTGCCGATAAACCGCTGCGGCCAGATTTTCGCGAACCCCGCTCCTGCGTTCATCGTCTGCAGTCATTATCGCCAGGGCATCGCGATAAGCCTGTTCCGCCTCTGCGTACCGCGCCAGTTCGGACAGACTGTGGCCAGACAACAACAAGGCTTCGGTCGTCAATTCAGTCGGAGGCGCGGGCTGCCAGGCAACAAGGCGGGCCGCCATGTTGACCGCCTCTTCCCAGTTGTTCTGGTCAAATTCCCGCTGCAGCGCAATGTAGTACACGGCCGGTGCCCGGGGGTCGCCCGGAAATGCGTTTGCAAACCGCAGTCGATTCAACTGCTGCAGTTCCCGATAGGCCACCTGCTCCGAAACGGGTTGGTTGTCCCATGACTTTGCGTACTCCCGAAAGGCCAGTACCGAAGCGTAGCCCGCCTCTGCTGCTCGCCCGGGCATCGGGTCCTCGGGATAATCATAGGCCACCCGCTCAAAAGCGGCGATGGCCGCCGGCCAGTCTTCCAGCTCCAGATAGGTCTCACCCAGGAGAAAGAGACGCTCCGGTGTGCGGGGGTGATCCGGGAAGGTGGCCGCAAACTCGGCGTAATAACTGGCGGCTTTGCGGTAGTGCTCGTCGGCCTCCTGATCATCCTTGGCCTCGCCGGCCAACAGGTACTGACGGTCTGCCAGTTCAGGCAGCAGCTGTTCCAGCTGCCGTTCGATAAAACCGATCGCCTCCGGGTCCGCTGACTGCCAGTAATCGCTATAGAGCCCGTAAAGACTGACAAACCCGGCCTTTCGCTCCGGGATAGTACGGGTGAAGCCGGCGAGCTCCAGGGTATCGATGATCCGGATGTGATAGCGCGGCGCCCAGGGGCTGGCCGGATGGTCTTCGATATAGGCCTCAAAGACATCGATCGCGTCACTGTACTGTTCTCTCTCGAGCAAGAGTTCGCTGTAGCGGTCGTAGACCAGTATTTCATAGGGACGCCCGCCGGTCTGGCGGAACAGCGCCTGAAGGGTCTCCGCGCCGTCAAGGTAAGACAGTGACAGCCCGACCACCCTGAATAAGTCCTCTATCAGGGTCTGGCTCCGCTGATCCACGTCCGCAACCGGGCGCCCATCGGGCATCAACAGATCAAGCACCTCTACATAGCTGAACAGGGCCTCCTGGTATTGCGCCTGTTTGAACAGACTCCAGCCTTTCATGTAATAGGCATTCACAAGAAACGAGGCATCGGCCATGCGTTCCTGGCTGGCCAGGGTAACCTCGTCGAACGCCTGTTCAGCATCCCCGTACCGGCCATCAATAAACAGCAGGTCGCCGCGCCGGAACTGGGCTTCGATCCAGTAATCCGAATCGGGGTACCGCTGGACCAGTGTATTCAGGGTATCAAGTTGCTGGGGCGTGGCACCCCGAAGCTCCCAGGCCCTGGCGAGCTGATAGTAAATCTGATCATTGCCTTCGCGTTCCGGATATTCCGACAGAAGGCGCTGGTAAGCTTCAATCGCACCGGAAAGCTCATCCACGGCGGTATCGGCCATTTTCCGCTCAGCCCGCTGGAACTCCAGATCGGCCAGTCGATGCCGGATAGTAACCTGCTTGCGTGGATCGTCCACCAGGGGCAAGAGTGCCTTGTAGCTGTCCATCACCGCTTCGATGGAAACATCGCTCGCCGATTCGCTGCCAGCCTCACCAATGTCTCTGGCTTGCCGGGCTTCGGTAGCCGGAAGCGCCGCCAGGGTCCCCTCACGGACCCGTGGCATTTCCTCATCGCCGGCGGGCATCATCGACTGCAGCATCTGGCAGCCACTGATCATGACAAAGGCCACCGCGATGACTATTCCTTTCACGATATTTCCAGGCGCCCGGTTATTCATCACCGGCTCCTGCGCGTTGCGATGCACGGAACAGTTGGTCCGCCAATCTCGCCTGGGCATGACGGGAAGCCAGGAGGTAGCCGTTAAGCTCTTCCTGCTGGGCAGCAAGCATTTCGTCTACCTGGCGCAGAAGGGCTTGCCGGGCATTGCCCAATGCATCAGCAACTTCTTCCCCAAGGGTCGCGAGTTCCCGTTCACTGGCAGCGATGCGTCGCGCCAGTTCCGCATGGCGGGCGTCGTCACCCATGAGGTTTTCAACCCGCTGTCGCTGGGCCTGAAAGCGCTCCATTTCGCGATCCAGCTCCCGTAACTGCTTTTGCGCCGCCCAGCGATTCACGCCATAGTCATCCGCAATCCACCAGTCGAAGTAGGCACGCATTCTCTGATAGGTCGCACGCTGGCTGGCCGTGGTGGCGTCGTCAGGCAAGCCTGCCAGCGTTTCTTCAACCTCGTTGAGCTTGTCTCTCAGAGCCTTCTGTTCCGAGGTCATGAAGAATCCGGCGTCTTGATCCGCCAGCGCAGCAGAAATCGCCCTCCTGAATTCCCGGTGCGATTGCTGCCACTGGTCCGCCTGCTGGTTTTCCAGTGCCTGGCGGGTCTGTGCGATACGCACCTGACGCTGCTGCTCACGGGTCTCCAGCATGATCCGGAAGGATTCGAACCGGGACTGCCGCTCGGCGATGAAGGACTGCATCCGGTAGAGTTCATTCAATTCCGCAAGCGCCTGCTGGAAGGTTTCCGAAGCCAGAACTTCGGCCATGCCGAAATCAACCGGCTTAACCCTCAGCCGTCCGTAGGAATCGGTGAGAATCCCATCGCTATCTCGGCTGAAATCGAGCTGCGCCATCAAACTCTCTTCACTGAGCCGATTCCGGATGTCACCGAGTTCCTCGATACGTGTCTGGTAATGGTTGGCGGCCCGTTTAAACGCGGGCAAAGCTTGCTGTGGTTTGTCCATCTGCTCCAGCACATAGGCCCTAGCAAACGGAACCTGCTGGCGCCACGGCAAAAACAGATCCCGGTTCGAGAGCGTATCGAGAGCATCGAGTGCCCGCTCCGGCCTGCCCTGACCGGCAGCAGCCACCGCGTAGTCAAAAAGGGCCTGATCGGCGAACACCCCATTCAGGGGCATGTTCCCGAGTACCTCCAGGGCCGCGTCGAACTGGTTATCCCTGAGATGCAATCGGGCAAGCGACAGCCGGGCCCTGTCCAACAGGCCCTCGCGTTCGGCCTCTGGCTCGACAGAGTCGGTAGCCTGTTCGATGATGGCAATGAGTGCCTGCAGCTTCGCTTCGGCCGTTACGGCGTCTCCTCCAGCCAGGGCGGAAACGGCCGAATTGTATTGGAGGTAAAGGGACCAGATATCCGTGTCTTCCAGTTGCGCCTGGAGCAACGCCAGCTCCGATTCTTCTCCGAGCCTCGAAGACATCATGGCCAGTCGCGCTCGAAGATAAATCCACTCTCGAAAAAGGTTATGGTTGGCCTCAGCCAGGATGTCACCATCCACGCGACCCAGATTCTCGCCGGCCAGCTCGCGATCACCTTCGAGGTAGAACACCTTGCCCAGGTAGAACCAGGCCTGGTTGCGAACATCTGGCGAAAGCGTGCTGCCAGAACCGTCATCGCCCAGCAATTGCGTGAACAATCGGCTGGCCTCGCGGGTCATCCCCCAGGACAGCATGAGCCCGCCTTCTACCAGAGCCGGATGATCACCATGTCCGTCGATGCCGCCCTGCTCCCGGGCAACAGCCAGCTGAGTCAGAGCCTCAAAAGCGTTGCCCTGATGGTATTCATAGAGCGCCCAACCATACCGAAGGTCCTGCACACGCTCGGGTTGCAGTTCATCCGCCTGGGCCTGGGTCTGGGCAAAAGCAATCATCGTCAGCCATAGCAAAGCACCGGTGAAAAGCACCGGGCGCGCTTGAAACGGCTTGAACACTGTCAATCCCACGGTGCGGCTTACTCCCACTCCACGATGGAAACTGAGGGCTGATAATTGGAAGAGCGATCCTCAACACGAATCTCCAGAGCGGCTGTGCCAGTGCCCTTTTCAAATTCCAGGGACGCAGCCTGCTTGTACGGCCGCTGATCCGGCCCGATACCCTCAACGAACGCCGTCATCTGATGGGCTCCGGTCTTCAGGTTACCCACGTACAGCCGCTGCATGCCGCCGCGCTCAAGTGCTTTTGCCTGACGTTCGGTATAGAGGTGAGAGGCAACGATCTCGTCATCGACCTTCAGCTTCACCGCTTCCAGCTTCAGAAACTTCCCGGTATCCACACTGAGAAACACCGCAACCTGGGTGTTGGCGGGGAACAGCAAATCCTCCTCGAGGATAAACAGATCCCGGTTGAGCCGGATTACCTTTTTCTTGAGGGCCTCGACCTGTTCGGCAACGGCTGTGGCATCCTTTTCCCCACCAGGATTGGTCTGGGCGAATGCAGGGGCTGTCAGGGCGAGGGTCAATGCCGCTAAAAGCGCCGGAAATCGTGAGTTCAAGCAAGTGGCCATGGTCGTTCTTCCTGCATGCTCAGTATTCAAGAATCAGCGACGCCCGGGTGACCAGCGCGTCGAAGGAATAAAGGGGTTCTTCGCCGGGGAGGTAGTCGCCGGCAGCGGTCACATCCCGGAAGTTGTCGTAATCAAAATTCAGCCAGTCCAGCAGGAGGCTGAACTGCAGGCGATCAATGCCCGGCAGAGACGTCTGTTTCCATTCGTACACCGCGCCCACCGCCAGAGTTGTTCCGGAAAGTGAGCTGAGCTCCTTGTCCCGGGCCAGGTGTGTCTGGGAGTTCTCGAACGGGAAAAGGTCGCTGTAGAAGTCCGCCTCGCTCTGGGCGTAGTAACGAACGGAACCTTCAAGGGTCCAGTGCTGGTTCAACCCGTGAACGTATCCCAGTTCAATGGTGTGCGCGTTGATCCCCCAGGTATCCGAAAAATAGCGGTATTCACCCCGGATCGAGGCCCGGTAAGGCAGGTAATAAAGCGCTCTCAAGGCCACCGAGGTGCTCGTTCTGGTTTCCGGATACCGTTCCGGCTGGTACAGGAACGAAGTTGAATCGTTGGGATCGATATAGCGATTCTGACGATACGGGTTCTGTAGGAAACCCTCATCGGTGACCACCTCAAGATCCAGACCTACCAGGCTATTGCGGGTGATAACCTGGCTTAGTCCCAGCTGATAGTTGCGACGATCGGCTTCCTCACTGAAGGAATCGTTGCCAACCCGGCCTACTTCGTCCCAGCCGCTGGCATAGCCCATGGTCACCGTGGACATGCCCCCGAAGAACTCCTGACTGACCGAAAAATAGAGGGTATTGGCCTCGTAATCGTTTTCGGTACTGTTGGTAAAACCGAGACTCAGAATGGATTTGTCGTGCAGGTAATCGATACCAAAGGTGTACTCGTTTCGCTCTTCCTCGTAGGGGCTGGCTGTGGCGAGAACGTCTACCGAGGCAGCCGAGACCGAATCGACATAGTACTGTCCAGACACGGAAACCTGGGGGCCGATACCCTTTCGCACCAGAACCGACGGTCCGTCGATGACCATGCCACCGCCATCGTAGCGATGGTAAAGAACATCCACGTTATCGACCGGAAGGGTTGCTGCCATGGCTTGATGCCCAAACAGCACCAGCGCCAGCAAAAGGAACCCGGACCGCACCAACCATCGTCTGTCAGTTGCAGCCACAACCACCTCCGGAGCCGCCTTCTGCTCCCCGTGCAGATTCCCGGGCCTGATAGACGTGGTGCATGTAGGAATCCGCTTTGCCATGACGACTGAGACTCATGACCGGATCCGCCAGATTATCGCGCTCGTAGGGCTTTACCCATGGCTTGACTGAACTGCATCCAGAAACCGAGACCATGGCAACCAGGAGAGCGGAGACAGTGAAGATCGACAAACTACGCATAAACGTCCCGTCCGAAAATTACTCGCGCACCAGTTCGCGAATCTGCTGCTCGTACTCATCCTCATAACCCGGCTGGTATCCGTAGTGGATATAGCGGGCATTACCATCGCGATCGATCATCACGGTCGTCGGCATGGCCTGCACTTCATACAGTTCACTCACCGAGCTCTCCGGATCGTAAAGGATCGGATAATCCACGGGCACCTTGTCCAGGAAACGGTGTGCCTCCTCCCGATTTTCATCCACATTGACCGCCAGAATCGTAAAACCGAGATCCTTGTACTGGCTGTAAAGCTCATCCATCAGGGGCATCTCCTGCCGGCAGGGCCCACACCAGGAGGCCCAGAAGTTCAGCATCACCACTTCCCCGCGATGGTCCTCCAACCTCAGGTTCTCACCTGAACGGCTTTCCAGGGTGAAATCCGGAGCCGGGACATTGATGGCTTCGGCGCCTGCCAGGGAGCTGAGGCAGGCCAGAATGCCCGCCGCTGCCAGTGATTTAATGGATGCTTTCATAACCATTGCTCCTGTTCTCAGAAAAAGACCGACAGGCCAGTGCTGACCTCGGTATTCATAGAGGTTTTCTCGGCCCCCAGAACATCTATCCGGTAATAGTGCTGCCGCACGCCAATGTGAACGGCAACGCTGTCCGTCAACAGCACCTGGTAGCCCGCACCGAGGTTAAGGGTAAACCGGGTATCACCTGCAAAATCGGTGGCTCCGGCCCCTGCGATCAGGTAGAAATTGGTGTTGAACGCATAGTTCTCGGTGAGGAAGGCCTCGCCCGGGAGTACGTTGTAGCCCAGGTTAATGTTGTAGTAGCTGTAATCCCGCTCGCTGTCGGTAAGCACCTCCACGTTACCGGCCAACTTTTCGAAGCTGGTTTCCCCGCCCTCCGCGAAGCCAACTCGGGCCTCGAAAAAGAAGGACTCACTGAGGTGATAGGTGAGCTTGCCGCCGTACAGCAGTGACGATTCGAAGTCCTCGATATTGAGCACGCCCACAAACGCGCCGATTTCAAAGTTCTCGGTGTCAATCAGCGCCTCGGTGACCGGCACCGGGGTAACATCCGGCTCGATCAATGGCCGATCATCCTGGGCCTGGGCGGCAGCGGCTACACTTAACCCTGCCGCGAGGCACATTGGTTTCAGAAAAAGATGCTGAGTCCGATTTTCCATTCTGTCGCTTCTTCGTTGGTGGACCGGGTAGTGAATACTTTGTAGTCCTTCACTTCGGCACGGATGAAATATCGATCGGTGATGTAGGCGCGGACGCCCAGGCCTGCATGGCCAATACTGTTATCCCGCTCTTCGGGCTGAGCCAGGGTCGCCTTGGGATCAACCCAGATATGCCCGACCCCGAGGGTAAAAAAGGGTGAAACCCGCCAGTGCGGAAATGGCTGATGCACCAGATTCGCATTGATCATTCGAATTTCCGACGCACTGCCCAAAATCTGTGAGGCCCAGAGCTCGGCAGACAGGTTCTGCGTCATCCAGAAACCGCCGTAGCCTGCCGTAACAGCGGCACCATCAAACTCGCCCATCATCAAACCAGCTTCTACCCGCCGGTTACTGAAGGAAGCAAAATCCGGTACCTGAAGATCCACCGGGTTTCCTGTGGCATCCACGGTCCGGGCAATGTCTGCAACAGCGACCCAGCCTTCCCGACCCCGGGAGTCGGTTACCTTAATCCAACTGGTCTTGCGTTGAAGAATAGTCAGCCATTCCCCTTGCTCGCTGGTGTGAAAAACCGGGTAGCCAGTTGCCGGGCCGGTCCGCCAGGCAACGTAGGGCTCGGTCACCTGAACCCGGGCAACGTCCTCGTCACCCTGCCCCCACAGCCAGCCTGCCCAGCTCTGGGCGGGAAGAATCAACAGAAACACGAGAATGGCAATGGGCATGGCGCGAATTTCAGTCCTTGAATCAGTCTTCCGGGGCATCGAACGGGTTGTTGAAATACTGGCCGCCAATATCCAGCCATTCAGCGATCAGTCTAAGCTCCGATGGTGTCAGGAAATCGTGGTGCGTACCCCCCTCGGCAAACACATCGAAGAAATTACTGGCACGGGCACCGTTGACGGACATTGAAGCTTGTACCGGCACTGTCACGAGGATGGGTTGCTCATTGCCATTGGCATCCAGAATGGGGTTGCCCTCTTCGTCCCTAAGCACCTCTCCGGAATCTACTCGCCTGTCCAAAATAGCTCCCCCGACCAACTCCTCTTCGTTGTCAGGGAACAGCAACTCCCTGTAGGCCTTGAAGTGCAAAGGTTCGTCCGGTGACGGACCATCACTTAGATCCAATTGTGCGTCGGAGATCCGGGCCATGCCTGCTGCATCACTATTACTGTGGCAACTGGTACAGGTGGCATCATCGAGCACCGCCATGGTGTCCGGATCAAGTACCTCCCGGTTCAGGCTCCAGAGCGGATGAATATGCTCCTCGTAGTTAATTACAATCCGACAATTCGGCGCCCATTCGCTCGCGCAAACGCCAGATATGGGTTGTGGGGTCTGCAGGTCGGCATAGGCATAGGAAAAGCTGTCAGGTTTGGGATCAACGACATCACCGGACCACTCATCGGCATAAACCACATCCGGCGTCGGCCGGCGAACCTCGTTGATGCGGGCAAAGACCTCGGCCATGGTTTCACCCATGTCGGCAAACAGAGCAGGGTCAGTATTCGGGAAAGGAAGGCTGGTGGTCGCCGCCCCACTCCACACAGGTTCCGGGCCGGCATCCGCTCTGCCATGTGGTGTCGGGCTGTTCGGGTTATGGCAGCCTGAACACTCGAGGGTCTCGCCGGGACGCACTGTCAGCCAGTTCTGATGCCTGTCACCGATTCGTTGACCCTGCTCATCGAGGACGCTGATAGCGAATGCAACGTTCGCCGGTACCGCCACCTTCACTGAGCCGTCCGGCTCAATGGGCACGTACCCCAATATTTCACGCATTAACTGAGCCCGGCTACGGCCAAAGGCGCTGTTGTCAAAGTCCCGGACATTCTCATCGGGAATGGCCACGGGCTTCTCCAGGCGCAGGAACCTGGCCGGGCGATCCTCCGGCGGAGTTTGCAGCGGATCGGCCATTGCAGCGATACCGGCCGGAGTGGTGTCTACCCCATCTATATCGTAGACGCTGCGAATGTGCAGGAGCCCGTAACCGGCATCACCAAGGGTTCCCTCATCCCCCGTAAACTGGGATTCCGGAATAAACCCCTCCAGAGCACGCTCCTTCATCAGGACCGCTTCATCAAACTGGACACCTTCTACCGGCGGGACCACCGGTCGCTGTGTTTCGCTACTGATATCAAGAAGCCACAGACCGTAAGCAGGCTCTGCAGGTTGATAATCTTCCGATTGCAGACGATCTTCCGTGCAATTAACAATCCGGTCCGTTGCTGTTTCCCGCAACCGGCAGGGTGTCCAGCTCACCAGATAGCGGTTGGTCCCGTCGAGCAGCGGTGAAACCGACGCATAACTGCCTTTCAGCGACAGCTGCCCGTCCAGACCCACACCGGGTACAAGCGCGCGCTGACCGGATCCTTCAGTCCCATCGATGCGCAGATTGGCCTCGACAAATTGCTCAACATCGACTTCCGCCAACACGGACGCATAATCATCAGTCTCGAAAGGCCTCAGCTGCACCAGCAGGTTGCCGCTATCAGACTTCCTGGGCTGGAGATACTGAATATCGTTCGCTTCAGGCACCGAATCGTGGGAATGACGACCATACAGATAGCTCAGGCCGGTTCCGTCGGGGTTCACGCGATAGAGGTTGACCCCGTTGTTGCGGGTCTGGCCCGCATTGTCCCAGCGGCTGAATACGATGGTGCCGTCATCGGCCACCATAGGGTCCAGGTCATGGCTCTGGTTGAACGTAATCTGCTCAATGTTCTGGCCATCATCGTCCATCACATGCAGAACAAAGCTCTCGGTATCGAGTTCCTCGTCCAAACCCGAGTATTGGGGCTTGCCTTCATCAAGCAGTATCGCCTTGGAGATACGCTGACGAGTGGAGGAAAAAACGATTCTGCCATCGGGCAGATAGGCAGGCGCAACGTCCTGGCCTGCCCGGGCAGTGACATCCGAATCAATTACCCGGCGCAAAGCGTCGGAACTAACGTCGTATTCCCAGATATTCCAGGTTGGCTGATCCTCGTCGTCTGCGTCCTCGATTTCCGGGGCGCGCATGGCGAACAGTAATCGGGAGCCATCGTGGGATACGTGGAGATCCTTCACGTCGTACCGCAACTGGCCGTTCTCATCGAGAAATTGCGGACCGGTAAACGCCCGGGAGGCAATATCCTGTGTTTCGGCATCGGGGGTTGCGCTGGCTTTCAGGATCAGCCTGGCGCCGGGACGAAAGGCGCTCGGGTCGGCAAGATTGTCCTCTACCAGGGCGCCGGTGTTTTCGTCAAAAAGAAGAGCCCGTTCAACATAAGCCACCGGGTTCTCGACAACGACAGGGTCCGCCTGTTGGCTGTCGCTACTCGAAAGACAGCCAGATAGCAGCGCCAGCGAGCCGAGCGCAATCGCAACGCGAGCAGTGAGCGGGATAGGGAGAATTGGTGACTTAATTTCCAACGTGACAAACCCTGTTCTGGATGACATTCCATGACATAAATTAAGTCGGTTCCGAGGGCAGGCTCCAAGGCTTTTACGTAACCTAATGTAATAACGTGGCCTACAACTCAAAACGGAGGATATAGCAAGCCGTAAACTTTTAACAAATGTCAAAACGCATTAATGTGCGATTGCTAATGATCACCGAGGGAAAGGACATGACCGGCCGGAACAGGATCAGAAGCCTGATCAGCAAGGCTTGCAGTACCGCAGTTCTCGTTGCATTGGTGTTTGGGCACGCAGGCCTCGCTCAGGCAGGCGCCAGGGAACAGGCCAAACGAATCCACGACCGGATTGCCGGAGTGCCCCCTTCCGCCGCCATACTTGATGCCATGGAAAGTGACATTGCCTCGGGCAACGCCATTGACGCAGCGTTCACTGCCATGGATGACAGCGCCTTCTACGACGTTACCCTGAAGAATTTTGCGGCTCCCTGGACCAACGAGGCGATGTCAAAGTTCGTGCCCCTCAATGATTATATCGCCACGGTGATCGGTCTGGTGCGGGACGGGCAAGACTTCCGAAAAGTCCTTTACGACGATGTGCTGTACATCGGAGATGCTTCCCTGAACCTGCCCAATTACTCCACCAGCAACAACAATCATTACGAATCCCTGGAGAACAGCGGGGCGAGCCTCAGGGACAATCTGGAGCGGGTAAACCAGTCGACGTACACAGGCCTTCCCCCCGCTGCCACCGCGGGCGTGATGACGTCCAGAGCGTCAGCCCGGGCATTCTTCAGCGCCGGCACCAACCGGGCGATGTTCAGGTTCACGCTGATCAATCATATGTGCAACGACCTGGAGCAGGTTGCAGACGTAACTCTGCCGCCCGACCGAATTCGCCAGGATGTTTCCCGCAGTCCCGGTGGTGACAGCCGGGTATTCCTGAACAATTGCGTCGGATGCCACAGCGGCATGGATCCCATGGCCCAGGCCTTTGCCTACTACGACTACGAATATGACGCCAATGCCGATCCCGATGGAGAGCTGGGCAGGCTGGTCTACAACGCCATGGGCGAAATGGACCCGGAAACCGGTTCCAGGGTTCAGGCCAAGTACCACATCAATGCTGCAACCTTCGAGCAAGGCTATGTCACCCCGGACGACAGCTGGGATAACTATTGGCGCCAGGGCGCCAACCGCCGGTTGGGTTGGGATCAGTCACTCCCGGGGTCCGGTAGCGGTGCCAAGAGCCTGGGTATGGAGTTCGCCCACTCCGAGGCGTTCGCCGAGTGTCAGGTCAAGAAGGTGTTCGAGAATGTCTGTCTGCGACCGCCCTCGAACAGCGCAGACCGTTCCCAGGTGAGCAGTATGGTTGCCAGCTTCGCAAGCCAGGGTTACGACCTGAAGCAGGTATTCGCAGAATCCGCTGTGTACTGCATGGGGGAGTGAGGACGCTATGAAAACACTTAAAGGAATTACCAAGAGCTCCCTCAGATCGGTTCTTTCAGTTACCGCCCTGGCTTTGCTGCTGTCGGCCTGCGGTGGCGAATCCACGGAACAACTGCCGAATACCTCCCAGAATTCCGGTACGGTTACCTACAATGGGCCTGCTCCCGCAACGGATGACGTTGCCAACTTCAAACGCACCGTTTGGGACAATCTCGTCACCCAGGATAAATGCGGTGCGTGCCACGGCTCCAATGGTCAGGCACCCACGTTCGTCAACGAGCAGGACGTTAACCTGGCGTACGCTCAGGTAAACTCCATTGTGAATCTGTCTGATCCATCACAGTCTGCGATGGTGACCAAGGTAGCGGGTGGCCACAATTGCTGGCTGCAGAGCACGTCAGCCTGTGTAGACATTCTCACCACCTATATTTCCAACTGGGCAGGCGGCTCGGAAGGCTCGGCCAAAACCGTGGAACTTCGCGCTCCAGCAATCAAGGAACCGGGCGCCACGGTTGCCCTGCCCAGCGACACTGGCCTGTTTTCCACCACGGTATACCCCGAACTCCGGCAGTATTGCAGCGACTGCCATGCTGATGGTGGCCAGACCCCTTACATTGCCAGTGCCGATGTCACCACTGCCTATGATCAGGCAAAAAGCCGTATTGATCCGATGAACCCGGGCGCATCTCGCCTGGTTGAGCGCCTGCGCTATGACTTCCACAACTGCTGGGACGACGACTGCGAAGCTTCCGCCGATTTGATGGAACTGAAGATTCTTGAAATGGTCAAGGACCTGAGCGCCCAACCCGTCGACCCGGCGATGGTAGCGAGCAAGGCACTCAACCTTGAGGCAGACGGCCTGCTTGCCAACTCCGGCGGCCGCTTTGAGGACAACGTGATTGCCCTATACGAATTCAAGTTTGGCGAAGGCCAGACAGCCTTTGACACCAGCGGCGTATCGCCGGCGCTGGACCTGACCCTCAGCGGCAATGTCGACTGGGTTGGCGGCTGGGGCATCGACCTTGGCCCGGCGGGCGAAAACGAACAGGGCTTTATGGTGCCGGCCGGCAAGGCCCAGGGCAGCACCACCGCGAGTCGTAAGCTTCACACTTTGCTGACCGCCTCCGGTGAATACAGCATCGAGGCCTGGGTCGCCCCGGGGAATATTACTCAGGAAGACGCTCGCATCGTGACCTACTCGGGTTCATCCACCACGCGAAACGTTACCCTCAGCCAGTCGCTCCAGCGTTACGAGGTACTGCACCGCAGCACCACCAGTGACGAAAATACGCCTTTCGCGACCCAGGACGCCGACATGCTTCTGCAGGCAACCCTGCAGCACGTTGTGGTGAACTACACCCCGGCGACCGGGCGTCAGATCTTTGTGAATGGCGTTCCAACCGGCGATGTTGATCCGGACGACGGTGGACTGTTGACCGAATGGGACGACAGTTTTGCCCTGGTCCTTGGCAACGAGACCGATGGCAACTCGCCCTGGCAGGGCGCGATCCGGATGGTCGCCATCCACAATCGGGCGCTGACACCGGAACAGGTCCAGGCCAACTTTGAGGTGGGCGTGGGCCAGAAGTTCTATCTTCTGTTCGGCGTCTCTCACCTGATCGACGTGCCCGAGAGTTTCATCGTGTTCGAAGTCAGCCAATTCGACAGTTACGCCTACCGGTTCACCAGCCCCTTCTTCATCAGCCTTGATGACTCCGCCGAGCCATCAAACATCCCGCTGCGTGGCATGCGACTGGGCATCAATGGCAAAGAAGCGACTGTCGGACAGGCCTGGGCCAACCTGGACGTTGTCCTGGACAGTAGCAGCTATGAACCCGGCACCGGGCAACCTCTATCCTCCCTGGGTACCATCATTGCTCTGGAGAATGGCCCCGGTAACGATGAGTTCTTCCTGACGTTCGACCAGCTTGGCGGAAACAGCTTTGCCCGCTCCGAACCCTCGCTTCCGCCTCAGCCGGAACCCGCTGACCTGCCTCCGTCATCGGAGATTGGCTTGAAGACGTTTGACGAGATCAACGAGTCCATGTCACGGATGACCGGCGTTCCCACAACCAATCAGGCTGTATTCAACACTTACACCACCGTGAAGCAGCAATTGCCCACAGTAGAGACGATCCAGGGTTTCCTGTCCTCTCATCAGATGGCGGTTACCCAAATGGCCATCCAGTATTGCGATGCCCTGGTCTCTAATGCGCAGCTTCGGGACCAGATGTTCCCCGGGTTCGATTTCTCCGCCCCGGCCAGCACAGCATTCGATCACAGCGGCAAGAGCCTGGTAACCGGACCGCTGCTGTCCCGCTTTGTCGGCAGCAACCTGGCATCCCAGCCTGGTGATAGCACAATCGAAACTGAGCTCAGTTCGCTCATGGATAGACTGACCAGCTGTGGCGCGGGTTGCGAGCCTGACCGCACAGAAACGGTCGTAAAAGCAAGCTGTGCCGCCGTGCTTGGCAGCGCCACCACCCTGGTTCAGTAGAGGAAGCCGATCATGTTTATACGCAAATCACGTAAAAAGCCTCTGGCCAATGGCAGCCCTCTGCTCCATGACGATCACGGCAAGCCGAGAACCCGACGAGAGTTCATCGCCCAGGGCCTTATGGCTGGCTCGGCAACTGTGTTCGGTGCGTCTTTGTTCAGTCTGTTCGGTAATCCCAGAATGGCGTCCGCAGCGCTCTCTTCCGATCTGGAAACCTTGAAGCAAAGCTGTGGCATAGCGGTTCAGGGCGCAGGCAAGATCCCGTTCATCTGTTTCGACCTGGCAGGCGGCGCCAACATTGCCGGCTCCAACGTACTGATGGGCAAATCCGGTGGGCAAATGGACTTTCTGAGCACCGCGGGCTACAACAAGCTTGGTTTACCCGGTGACATGCTGCCCAACGACCCGGCGTTCGTGAATACCGAGCTGGGCCTGGCTTTCCATTCGGACAGTGGTTTCCTGCGTGGCATTCTTCAAAGCACCAGTGCTGGAACCCGAGCCGCAACCGACGGCGCCATTATTGCAGCCCGCTCGGAAAACGACACCGGCAATAACCCGCACAATCCGATGTATGGCATTCATCGCGCAGGTGCTGATGGCTCTCTGCTCTCGCTTGTTGGCTCCCAGAGTTCGGAATCCGGTGGCAACTCTCTGGCACCGATGAACCTGATTAACCCGGAGGTTCGCCCCACCAAGATCGACCGGCCGTCGGACGTTACCGGCCTGGTGGACGTGGGTGATCTGATCGGCATTCTGGACCAGCAAGATGCAGTCGCCGTTATGGAATCCATCCAGCGCATCAGCGACGCCAAGATGAACCAGGTCAATACGGGCATTTCTACGGATGAAGTCGTCAAGGACCTCGTTCGCTGTGGCTATGTAAAAAGCGCCGATCTCGCCGACCGATTCGGCAACCCGGCGGACCTGGATCCCGAGCTGGATCTCGAAATCGTTGGCCCCACCGGCATCTTCAGCCGCGATGAGTTCAACAGTAACCGCGAATTCCGTAAAACCGCCTCTGTGATGAAGCTGGTTCTGAGCGGCTACGCCGGTGCCGGCACAATCACCATGGGCGGCTACGACTACCACACCGGTGAGCGCGGAACCGGCGAACGTCGTGACGAACTGGCAGGCCGCTGTATGGGCGCTTGTCTGGAATACGCAGCTCGCCAGAATATGCCATTGATGCTCTATGTGTTCAGTGACGGTTCGGTATCGAGCAACGGCCGGATCGACGATTCCATGGACGGACGTGGCAAGGGCGAATGGACCGGCGACAACCAGCAGACGGCTGCCTCCTTCTTCCTGGTTTATAACCCTGCTGGCCGCCCCACCCCGATTCGCAGGCAGATCGGCTTCATGCGCTCTGATGCGTCGGTGGAAACCGCTTCCAGCCCAGCGGCCAACAACGTCAACCAGCTGGTCCAGGCCGTGTTGCTCAACTACATGGCATTACACGGGGAACAGGCTGATTTCGGCAGCCGATTCAACGGCCATGGGTTGGGCAATAGCACCTCTCAGGACAGCCTGATAGCCTTCTCGAATGTTGTAAACGGTACGATTACCGGCTGATCAATCTCGTTCCGCCCCTATTCTGTTTCGGGCGGAACGAGGCCCTCTGACACGTGCATCATGCGCTGATCATCAATAACCACCACATCGATACCCGCCAGTCGCTCAATCATTTCCAACCCCTTCGCAGGTCCCAGAACAAATACCGCCGTGGAGAGGCCATCGGTCGTCAAAGTGTCCGCGCCAATAATGGTCACGCTCTGCAAACCCTGAACCGATTTACCGGTTTCGGGAGACAGAATGTGATGGACCCGATCGCCTGCTTCGTCCAAGAAAAACCGCTCGTAGTCGCCGGAGGTGGACACCGCCACGTCCTGCAGCGGCAGAACCACAGCATTGCGCCCCTCTGAGCGGGGATCCCGGATACCCACGTACCAGGGCCGCCCCCGCTTGTCTCCGAGTAGCCGCATATCACCGCCTGCACTGAGCCGCGCATGGCGAATGCCAGAGCTGACCAGGCGCTCGATGCCCAGATCAACGGCATAGCCCTTGGCAATACCGCCCAGATCCACCAGGATCCCCTCTTGGCGAAATTCAACGGTTTGCGCATCCTGGTCAAGAATCACATCCCGGAAGTTCACCCGGGGCAAGCCTGATCGAAGCTCGTCCTCCGTTGGCTTCTTGCCGGCTCTGAAGTCGTACAGGTAACCGACTGAGCCGAAGGTGATATCGAAGGCTCCATCACTGAGCACCGACACCTCCCGCGCTTTCTTAAACACCGCGAACAAGTCGTCACTGACGGTTACGGGACCATTGGCGGCGTTGCGGTTCAGTCGGGAAACTTCCGAGTCCTCCCGGTAGCGACTCATCTGCTCATCAACCTGATGAAAAACCGCCAGCACCTCTTCCCCGACCTTTTTCGCCAGATCCTCATCGTCTGCCCAGAATTCCAGTTCGATGGGCGTCGTCATGGCGGTGTCAGAGAACCGGTACCAATCCGCGCAGGCCATCGTCGGCCAGAGAACGACTCCTGTCAGCAGCAACAGTGTGAATCGGCACTTCAAAACCACGAGGTTATTCATTTTCCCGCCGCCGGATACATCAGACTTCTCACCGAAACAGTAGCCTGCACGGCCACCCGACAAGAAGTCTATCCGGTCCAGGACCGGAAACCAAACACCCTGTTTTACGCCACCTCTTGGGTTACCTGGAACTGCCCCGTTAGCCTCTGCAACTTGTTAGCGGAGGCTTGGGTACGCTCTGAACTGAGCACCAGCTGGTCGATGACACTGCTCATGGCCGAAGCGCTTTCCGCGACACCCGAGGTCTGAGAGCTCTGACGCTGATTGGTTTCCTCGATTCCATCGATGGCCTTGAAAAGTTTTTCAACCATGTGATGAAGAGCGGAATTATCGTCAACCGCAGCTTCGGCTTTTCGAAGACGATCCTCCATTTCTGTCATTCCGTCTTCCATGGTAATCACCGCTCGACGCGTCTCCTCCTGCACCCGATCAAGGCGCTCCCCTATTTCACTCGTGGCCTGGGCGGTTCTGCTCGCAAGTTTCCTGACCTCATCCGCCACTACCGCAAACCCCTTGCCGGACTCTCCCGCGCGAGCTGCCTCAATTGCTGCGTTCAGCGCAAGCAGGTTGGTCTGCGCGGCAATATCGTTAATGACTGAGGCCGTTTTCGCAATCTCGTCGGTCCTTTCATTGGCTGCGCGAATCCCTTCTGCCGAACGGTTAATAACTGCCCGAATGCTCTGTGTTTCATGACTTACACGCTCGAACTGAGCCCTTGCACGTTCAACGACTTCGTCCATCCCCGAGCGCATTTCGTGGGCGGTGGTTGAGGCATTACGGATCTCATTCTCCTGTTGCTTGGCCCCCTTTAGCATGTCCTCCATGTGTGCGAGCACATGCCGGATTCTCTTGTCAGCGGCGCGGTTCTGCTCCATGAGTTGATCACTCGCCTGGCGGGAATCTGAAGCCAGCGTAATGACCTGCCCTACCATTCCATCCAGGCTGTCTATGAAACTATTGATCCAACGCGCCAGATCGCCGGTTTCGTCCCTGCGCATTTCGGAAAGATCCATACGTTGTCTGAGGTTTCCTCCGCCCTCGGCGATGTTGCGAATAACCTCCGCCATAGCTCTCAGTTTGTCCGAGACTGGACGCACAGCCATGACTCTGAATAACCAAACCAGGGAGATAGCGACGACTCCATTGGCAAGCCCCTCAATCCAGAGCGGCAGACCTGCCCACGCCATCGTAAAGTTAACCGCCCACAGTGCGGCAACAAACAGCGCAAACCTCATAGACAGTCTGAAGGACAGCGAACGACGGCGATACACTTCTTCAAGGTCGCCCTCACACATCATCCCCCACTGATCGGGGGAACCGGGCAAACGGAAGGTGAGCCCTTTCCCAATGACCGGAATGTGGCGATAGTCGGAATAGCCGGGATATTTGATATACAGGTTCTCGCCCTTGGCGATGGTCTCGCGAACCCCGGGGTGTAATTCACCGGTGGCCGGATCCGTAAAGCGGATTTCGAATTCAGTATGTTCACGGACACCGACAGTTCCAAAACCGGTGCGGATACCATCTTTCAAATTATCCCCATGACTAAAAGTAGCGTCCTCGAACCTTGACCGCGATAAGGCCGTTCCTGGCAGAATAGATCGGTCAAAGTGACTCTCCTTCATGAAGATGTAGTTGTCACCCGATTCCTCAAAAACATGCCCCGCCTCGCGCTGGATGAGATCACTCATGACATCGTTTGGTATTCTCGCGCACAGGGCTCCCGGGGCGCCACCGGCGAGACGGATTGGCTGATAGAACATTAGAGTGACCGCATCATGGAAGCGGGATGTTGTCGCTCCTAGGCGAAGTGTCACCGGATCTTTGTAGGGTCCGTGCAAAAGTCGGTTCCGTAGACCTTCGGCGACTGCGGCTTGAGGGAGATCGCTCGTACCCTTGCGGCCAGAGGCGCTTGATTCAATCACTCTTCCGTTTTCATCTATCACGAACAGTTCAGAAATTTCCCGCAACCGGTCTTTCGAGGCCGAAATGATGTCCCGGGTCGTCGCCTCGTCCTGGTCCGTTATTCGGCTTGCCATGGATTCCATGAACGCCCACTTGTGCTCTGCCCAACTAATCAACGCGTCTCGACGGGTTCTGGCAATGCTCTCGAAAATCTGTTCGTTGGTTTCGTACATATCCCTGTTCAAAAAACAGGACCACCCCATTGCCAACTTGCCGCCAGCACCGAAAACCGGCAGCCAGCGACGTTCCGTGGGAGTGAGGTTCATTGAGTTGCTTTTGAGTGTCATTGAGGTACTCCTGGGGACGGTACTTCCCGAGCGCACACAAGAGTTAGCATGCGAACGGACCGAAAACAGAGTAGTAGCAAAATTCAGGCCGGCATTTGGGAGCCTATCCGAGACCAGCGCCGACAAAGACCAGGCAACGAGGTAGCGTAATCTCTCACGAAAGCATTGCACTGTTTTGAGGCAGAGCGCTCAGGGCTCGCCGGCCATCGCACCATTTCCGCGCAGAAGGTTTTCCCGATCCCAGTATTTCGAAGTGGTTACACCCCGGTAAATGCTGCCTCCCCTCCTACTCCCCCCTCATCCCCCCGTCTACGCCAACAAAAAGTGGCGCAGGAGGATGAAGGGAATGCGCGCCAGACGCAGTATGGATCGAGTCAATTTGGGTGGAATCCGATTACCACTTTCAACAATAACAACTTCTCACCGCCAGAAGTACAAGCGAGGCTACATGATCAAGAACCCGGACTGGTGGCGTGGCACCGTCATTTACCAAGTTTATCCACGAAGTTTTTACGACTCCAATGGCGATGGTATCGGAGACCTGCCCGGGGTCACCGCCAAGCTGGACTATATCGCCAGCCTTAACGTGGACGCTATCTGGCTGTCTCCGTTCTTTACCTCTCCGATGAAAGACTTCGGCTATGATGTCTCCGATTACCGGAACGTGGACCCTATTTTCGGCACACTCGACGACTTCGACGAGCTGATTGCCGAGGCCCACAAGCGGGATCTGAAAATCATGATCGATCAGGTGCTGAGCCATTCCTCGGATCAGCACCCCTGGTTTGTCGAAAGCCGTGCCAGCCGTGATAACCCCAGGGCAGACTGGTACGTGTGGGCCGACCCGAAAGCCGACGGTACGCCGCCGAACAACTGGCTGTCGGTCTTTGGTGGCTCGGCGTGGGCCTGGGACAGCCGCCGAAAGCAGTATTACCTGCACAACTTCCTGACCAGCCAACCGGACCTGAACTTCCACAATCCGGAAGTTCAGAAGCAGGTTCTGTCGGATGTTAAGTTCTGGCTCGACCGCGGCGTTGATGGGTTCCGTCTGGATGCCATCAACTTCTGCTTCCACGATCCCAAGCTGCGGGACAACCCGGCAAGCAAGGCCGTCGCCGAAGGCTCCATTGGTGTCCGCAAGGAAAACCCTTACGCCTACCAGTTCCACAAGTTCGACAAGACCCAACCTGAGAACATCGACTTCCTGAAGCGTCTTCGTGCCCTGCTGGACCAGTACCCGGGCACCACGACTGTGGGCGAAATCGGCGACGACAATTCCCTTCAGACCATGGCCGATTACACCAGCGGTGGCGACAAGCTGCACATGGCCTACTCCTTCGATCTGCTGACCGAGCAGCACGGGGCGGATTTCTTCCACAAAACCGTGAACACCATCGAAGGCAAGCTGACCGATGGATGGCCCTGCTGGGCCATCGGCAACCACGATGTAGCCCGTGTGGCCACTCGCTGGAACGCAACCTCGGAGCAACAGCTCAAGGCCTACATGGCCATGCTGTTGACCCTGCGCGGCAGCGTTTGCATCTACCAGGGTGAAGAACTGGGCCTGACCGAGGCCGAGTTGCAATACGAAGATCTTGTCGATCCCTACGGCATTACCTTCTGGCCGGAATACAAGGGACGGGATGGTTGTCGCACGCCCATGGTCTGGCACCACGAGGAATCCCACGCGGGATTCTCCGATGCACGCCCCTGGCTGCCGGTTTATGATGATCATTACAACGCCGCTGTCGCTGTCCAGCACGCTGAGGACAATTCCGTGCTCGCCGCTTACCGGGCATTCCTGGGCTGGAGAAAAGACCAACCCATCTTGCTCAAAGGGGACATCGAGTTCAGCAAGAGCCCGAAGCATACCCTGGTTTACACACGCAGTCTGGGTGATGAAACCGTGATGGTGGCACTGAACCTGAGTGAAAGCGCCGTCACCATTCCAATGCCCGGCGCCGGCACGCCTGAACCGGATACCCCGGATTTCGTGGGCGGCCAGTGGCACGGCAAGGATCTGACACTCGGGCCCTGGGGCATCGACATTGCCCGGCTCTGACATTCAATGACCTAACAAGAAGACACGAGATATGGCCAGCGTCACTTTACGCAATATCTGCAAGAGCTATGACGAAGTCCAGGTTACCCGAGACGTGAACCTGGACATTCAGGACGGAGAATTCGTGGTCTTTGTCGGGCCTTCCGGCTGCGGCAAGTCCACCCTGCTGCGTATGATCGCAGGTCTGGAGGACATTACCTCCGGCGACATGTACATCGGAAACGACCGGGTAAACAACCTGCCGCCCAAGGAACGGGAAGTAGGCATGGTGTTCCAGTCCTATGCCCTCTACCCCCACATGGACGTGGCAGAGAACATGGCGTTTGGCCTCAAACTGGCCAAGACCAACAAGACCGAAATCAACCGTCGGGTCCAGGACGCCGCCAACCTGCTGCAACTGGACAAGCTCCTGGAGCGCAAGCCCAAGGACCTCTCCGGCGGCCAGCGCCAGCGCGTGGCCATTGGCCGGACCATTGTCCGGGAACCGGAGGTTTTCCTGTTTGACGAACCTCTGTCAAACCTCGACGCTTCCCTGCGGGTCCAGATGCGCATCGAAATCTCCCGCCTGCACAAACGTCTGGGCGCCACCATGGTGTACGTGACCCACGACCAGGTAGAAGCCATGACCATGGCCGACAAAATCGTTGCCCTGGACAATGGTTCCATCGCCCAGGTGGGCAAGCCCATGGAGCTGTACCACTACCCGGCTACCCGTTTTGTCGCCGGCTTTATCGGCTCCCCGAAGATGAACTTCATTGACTGCACCGTTGCTTCCGCCAGCAGCCAGTCCGTCACCATCGTCATGCCGGGTGACCACCGACTGGAACTGCCGGTAAACGGTGCCGAGCTCTCTGAGGGCGAATCCGTCACCCTTGGCATTCGCCCGGAACACCTGAGCGAAGATCAGGAAGCCGACATGTATCTGCAAGGGGAAGTGCACGTGGTTGAACGCCTGGGCTACCAGACCCTGGTGCACCTGGACGTCAATAACGTCGAAGGCGTCATCACCATGCGCACGGACGGCTCCAACCCGATTCAGGAAGGCGCCCGAATGACCCTGGGCATGAACGCCAACAAATGCCACCTGTTCCGCCAGGACGGTAACGCCTGCCCCCGCCTCTACCGAGAGCCCTGCATCGATTTCTGATTCCCACTGACTTCCTCAGGGGCCCAGACGGGCCCCTTTTTTCTGCCGCGTTAGAAACCACATCAACTCTGTCGATCCATAAGAATCGAAGCTCCTTTGATTGAAAACCACCTCCCGGCCGATGTGCGGCAAGTCATGCGTCCAAGTCTTGGCAACATCAGGATCGACAGACACAAAAAAGCCCGGTCAGCAGGGGGGAATTAACCTGACCGGGTCGCGAAAGTTAACGCTGGAAGACGCTGGGATCGCGTAAAGAGAAGTCGCCTACCCTTTCACACCACCAGCGGTGAGGCCGCCGACAATCCACTTCTGGCAGTAGAGGAAGATCACGGTAATCGGCAGGCCGGAGAGTACCGCCGCTGCCGCGAAATCACCCCACAGGTAGTTCTGTTCATAGAGGTACTGTTGGGCACCGACCGCCAGGGTCAGCTTATCGGTGTCCACCAGAAGCACCGACGCCATCGGGTACTCCATGATCGTCATGATGAATGCCAGGATGAATACCACCACCAGAATCGGAACCGACAAGGGCAGCAGGATGTAACGGAACGCCTGCCAGGTGGTGGCGCCATCCACGATAGCGGCCTCCTCCAGGGAGCGGTCAATGGAGTCGAAGTAACCCTTGATGGTCCAGATATGCAGCGCCATGCCACCCAGGGAGGCCACGATGACCGCGCCATGGGTATTCAGCCCGAGCCAGCTGACGTGATTGCCAATCTGATCGAACAGGGCGTACAAAGCCACCAGAGATAGCACCGGCGGGAACATCTGGAAGATCAGCATCGATTTCAGGACAAATCCCTTGCCGGCAAAACGCATGCGGGCAAAGGCGTAGGCACTGGTTGTGGAAAGCGCCAGGATCAGCACCGCCGAAACAACAGCAATCTTGATCGAATTCCAGAGCCACAGCAGGACCGGGAACGGCGGCTGAGTGGTCACACCATCTTCTCCGGTGTAGGGAATACCCAGCGCCAGATACCAGTGTTCCAGGGAAGGGTTCTCCGGCAGCAAGCTGCCGGATGCAAAATTACCGCTGCGGAACGAAATGGAAATAACCATCAACAGCGGGAACAGAATGATCGCGATGAACGCCAGCATCCCCAGGTGGGATGCCAGCACGCGGTATTTGGTGGAGCGGGGTTCAACCATGGCCATAAGAAGCTCCTTACACCTTGATCTTGGACAGCTTGAGATTGATCAGTGACAACGCGCCCACCACCAGGAAAATCGCAGTGGCAATAGCGGCGGCCAGACCAAAGTTCTGTCCGGAGTCCTGGAACGCAATGCGGTAGGTGTAGCTCACCAGAAGATCGGTGGTACCTGCAGGCGTGCTGGCACCGATGATATCCGGGGCACCCCCGGTCAGCAGTGCAATCAGGACAAAGTTGTTGAAGTTGAATGCGAAGCTGGCGATCAGCAGCGGCATCAGCGGCTTGATGATCAACGGCAGGGTGATATTGAACAGATTGTTCACTGGCCCTGCCCCGTCCATGGCCGAGGCTTCATACAGGTCCCGGGGGATAGCCTGCAGAAGACCCATGCACAACAGCATCATGTAGGGATAGCCAAGCCAGGTATTCACGATCAGAATCATGGTTCGGGCCAGCGCAGGGTCACTGAACCAGTCCGGACGAATGCCGAACAGGCCCTCCAGAACCAGGTTGATCTCACCGAAGTTCTGATTGAACAAGCCCTTGAACACCAGAATCGAGATAAACGCCGGCACTGCGTATGGCAGAATCAGCATGGTGCGGTAAAAGCCCTTGCCGCGAATCTGGTCCCACTGCAGCAGGTTGGCCAGCAACAGGCCCAGCGCCAGGGTAAAGACAACCGTGGCGACTGCAAACGAGAGCGTCCACACGAAAATCTCGAAGAATGGCCCGCGAATGGAAGGGTCGGTCACCACCTTGAGATAGTTGTCCCAGCCGATATTGACCGTCCAGCCAGGCGACAGGGCATTGCCATCGCCGTCCCGGTAGAAGCCGGTTTCCTGGTCCGGGAAATAGGTGACGCCGGTCTGGTTATTGGTCAGGCTGCCATTGTCATGCAGGGTAAACTGGGGATGAATCGCGGCGAAAGAGCGCAGGCTGGCCTGACTCAACTCGCGCCCGTCTTCGGTGATCAGGGTTAGCTCCGAGAGTTGGCCCCTGAGCTGGATGATCTCGCGAATGGACAGGGGCTCACCTTGCGGTTTGCCAGACACCGGCAACACCGGTGCCGAGCGCTCGCCCGCCTCCAGGTTTACCGGTGTTGAAGTCAGGTTCTGATGCTCTCCCTCGAGCCAGAACACATAGCCTTCATCGGTTTTGTACAGCTGGTAGTCGTAGCGAACCGCCTCAGACTGATAGGTCCGGCTCAGGAGGTTTTCCTGCACCTGCTCGAAACTCAGCAGGTTGCTGGCGCTGTAATTGGTGAAGCCGATGCCAACGGTGTACATCAGGGGGAAAATGACGAACAGCCCCATGCCGGCAATGGCCGGAAAAATGTACCGGTGCGCGTACAGCTTCTTGCTGACAAACACCGCAACAGCCGACGCGGTGAGCACCAGAAACAGCATGGCGAAGACAAACTCACGCTGGGCGTAGAGTGCCAGAATGAGGTAGAGCGCGGCACCGACCAACGCCGTCAGCGCGCCCCATTTAAGAAATACTCGGGTCATGGAGTGTCTGCTTTCAATACCGGGAGAGGACAGGGTTTCCGTTATCATTGTAGTCAGCCCGTTGATTACCGTCGCACCTCGGCAACGGCGAATTTTCATGCACGTCTCAGCGGGACGGTGTCGGACGGGAGCAAAACCGTCCGACACCGGATTACCCTATGGTTACCGGGTAATTCGCTGTGCTGCCGCGTTCAGGGCATCTTCAACGGACTGACGTCCGGACGTGATGTTCTGCAGGGCCGGGCCCATGGACGACCAGAAGGCACCCATGGCCGGTACGTTCGGCATGGGTTCGCCCAACTGGGCATTCTCGAAGGTGGCCTTGATATTGGGATCGGATGAGAGCTCGTCCATGAATTCCTTGTTGGCCACGGCACCCAGGGGAACGTCGTTATTCACCATTTTCAGGCCCTTGACGGAGAGCGCGTAGTTCTCCAGGAACTCAACCGCCAGATCCTTGTTGGGACTGGCAGAGTTGAGGGTCGCGGCCATGACGCCCACCATCGGTTTGCTGGGCTGCCCGTCCACCGTCGGAATGGTGGTTACACCGAAGTTGATGCCGCTTTTCTCAAGGTTGCCCCAGGCCCAGGGGCCGTTGATCATCATGGCCGTCTCGCCCTTGTTGAAGCTGGACTCCATGGCGCTATAGTCGGCTCCGCGGGGCATCACACCCTCCTCGATCAACCGGGTCAACGCTTTGGCACCTTTGATGGCCCCTTCGGTGTTCACGCCGGTATCCTTCACATCGACCGAACCATCGGCGTTTTCACCGAAGATATATCCCCCGGCTGCAGCCAGCATCGGCCAGGTAAAGTAGGTGTTGTTGTAGTCCCACAGAATGGCGCGCTTGCCGTCTTCCGCCAGCTTTTGGTGAACGGCAGGAATGTCTTCGAACGCGCTGGGAGGCTCTGGCAACAGATCCTTGTTGTAGATCAGACCAATAGACTCGACCGCCATCGGATAGCCGTACATCTTGCCGTCCACCGTGACCGCATCCCAGGTAAAGTCATAGTTGGCGTCAATCACGCTCTGGGAAGGTTTGATCTCGGAAATAATGCCGCTCTGGGCCCATTCACCGAAACGGTCGTGGGCCCAGATGAAGATATCCGGGCCATTGCCCGTGGCAGCAGATTGCTGGAACTTGTCGGTGGCGCTGTCCGGGTGGGCGACTTCAACCGGGATACCGGTTTCTTGAGTGAACCAGTCCCCCACTTCCTGCAAGCCGTCATAGCCTTTGTCACCGTTGATCCAGACCAGAAGCTTGCCTTCTTCGATCTCGGCATGGGCCGGCGCGGAGACGCCGAAGGTAGCGGCAACAATGGAGGCTGCGAGAGTGCTGCGGATAAAAGTTCGACGATTCATCAGGTGATTCCTCTGTATGTTCTTGCCTTATTCTTGTTTTCCGGCCATTCACGAGGTTGTCGGGCCGGACTGAACGCAAACTTTCTTTTGCGAGTATTGGCACTGTGTGGCAATTCCGGGTAATAAGCATCACCCCTTATTTCATTCCCCGAGGCGTAGTAGAGGGGAGTAGACAGGCGTAGAAAATTCCTTCTACCACCCCGGGGTGGAGTCTGGTTTGATGGCATCCACAAGAATGAAAACCGAAACGGAGCAATTGCCATGAGCCCTCGCGCCAGACACCTGAAACTCTCAGCTTGTATCGCCTCAGCCCTGATTACAGCCGGTTGTGCCTCCGGCCCGGGCAAACCCGCAGTTGTGGCCGGGCCACCCTCAGCCAATGATACCAATGTCTTTTGCGAAGCGGCGTCAGCCGAAATGACGATTCCGGTCGGTTCCGCATTCCCGGACGGGACGCTCGTCCGGGATTTCTACACGGGAAACACTGCCCGGGTTATCGATGGTGAGGTAACCATGGCGCCGGGTGCCAACGCCGAGGGGTTGGTGTTACTGGAATCAGTCGACGCCAAGGCGCGCCAGTTTAGCTGGGGCGGTGCGACCGTCTATTTCGCCGTGACAGACCGGTTTGCCAATGGCACGACCGGCAACGACCAGAATTATGGACGCCAACCAGACGGAAAGGATGAAATCGGCACCTTCCATGGCGGTGATTTTGTAGGCCTGACCCAGAAACTGGATTACCTGTCGGAACTGGGGGTCAGCGCCCTCTGGATCACGCCTCCGTTCGAACAGATGCACGGCTGGGTAGGCGGTGGTGACCGGGGCGATTTCCAGCACTACGGGTACCATGGCTATTACGCCCTGGACTTCACGGTCCCGGATGCCAACTTTGGTACCCGGGAAGAATTCCGGACTCTCGTCCAGGAAGCCCATAAACGAGACATCCGGGTGGTCATGGACGTGGTTATGAACCACCCAGGCTACAGTACCCTGCAGGATATGCAGACCTTTGAATTCGGTTCGCTGTTTGAGGGATTCGAAAAGCATCTGCCCGAGCGCTGGGGCGACTGGCAACCGGAATCCTGGGAAAACTTCCACGCCTACCATGCCCTCATTGATTACGATCATCCGGATTGGCGCAACTGGTGGGGCAAAGACTGGGTCCGGGCCGGTATTGCCGACTACGACACGCCGCCTAACGCCTCCGTGGATGCCCAGCGCGGCTCTCTCGCGTTTCTGCCAGATTTCAAGACAGAGGCCGAAAAGCCCGTGGATCTGCCGGTGTTCCTGCGGAATAAAGCCAGCTCAAGAAGCCAGCAACTGGACGATGCCACCGTTCGGGATTACCTGATCACCTGGCTGACCGACTGGGTCCGGGAATTCGGAGTGGACGGCTTCCGGGTGGATACCGCCAAGCATGTGGAACCGGAGGCCTGGCTCGCGCTCAAACAGGAGGCCCAGGCAGCCCTGGATGAGTACCGCAGCCGCAATCCCGACGCCGACCTGCCAGCCGAGGAGTTCTGGATGGTTGCCGAGGTATTCCCCCATTCGGTTCGCAAGACCGCCTATTTCGATGCCGGCTTCGATGCGGTGATCAACTTCGACCTGCAGGAGGAGGCCCGTGCCGGCGCGCAATGTCTGCCCGCCATGGAGCCCATCTATAGTGATTACGCCAGCAAACTGCATGGCGAAGAAAACTTCAATGTGATGAGCTATATCTCCTCCCACGACACCAAACTGTTCAGCCAGATCGCCGGCAATGATCCCTCGCTACAGAAGCGGGCCGCAGCGGCTCTCATGCTTACGCCTGGCGCAGTTCAGGTGTTCTATGGTGATGAGTCCGGCCGGGCGTTCGGGCCAACCGGATCGGATCCGCATCAGGGCACCCGCTCGGACATGAACTGGAATGCCATTGAGAATGGCGAGGTGTCCGGTATCCTTGCGCACTGGCAGAAGCTGGGGCAGTTCCGTGAGCGTCATCCCGTGATTGGCGCAGGCGAGCACCGGTTGATCAGCCAGCAACCCTATGTTTTCTCAAGAACCAACGGCGATGACCGGGTGGTGATTGCGTTCGGAAGAAAGTGACCTGACCATGAGTTATTCGAGATTTCTGGAAGACACTCCTCTTGTTCTTGGCATGATGCGTCTGCTCGACCATGCCGATCTCTGCCAGCCGGCACGGCTGGCAGACTGGATCCAGGGAAGGCTGGATGAAGGACTGACTGTCTTCGATCATGCCGACATCTACGGAGATGGCGAGTGCGAGCGTGTTTTTGGGGAGGCACTGGCGACCTCACCGGAATTGCGTCAGAAAGTGCAGGTTATCTCCAAGGCCGGAATTGTGCCGGCCCATCAGGACCCCAGCCAGTGGACCACCAAACACTATCGGGCTGAAGCAGACTATTTTTCCGGGGCTATCGACAGGTCGCTCAGCCGGCTCCGGGTTGAGCAGATTCACACGTTCCTTATTCACCGGCCAGACCCGCTGATGGAGGCGGAGTCGCTGGCGAGAACCCTGGAACAGGCCGTCAGCGCCGGCAAGATTCGGCACATCGGAGTGTCCAATTTCCTGCCGGAGCAGTGGCGCTGGCTTCAGAAAAATACCCGCCTGCCCCTGGTTTGTAATCAGAGCGAGCTGTCACTCAGTAATGCAGAACCGTTGTTCGATGGCACCTATGAGGCCCATCTGAACGATGGACTGCGCTGGCTCGCCTGGTCACCGCTCGCCGGTGGCGCCCTACCCGGTTCAGTTCCTGAGAGCCTGCTGCAAGCCGCAAGGGAAGAAACCGGGCTGTGCGAGACCGGACTGGCCATCGCCTGGCTGCGTCAGCTTCCGGGTGCCCCTATCCCGGTTCTTGGCTCCATGCGCGAGGCCAGAATTGAGGCTGCGCTCAAGGGCACCCGCACGGCTCTGCCCAGACCTCTCTGGTACGCAATACTTGAAGCAATGCGGCAAACTGCGGTGCCCTGAGGGGCATCGCAAAGTTGATATAAGTCACTGATCTACAATTTGTTACCCAAAATTCCACTTTAGTCCCATTGTTGGCTCCATAATCAGCGCTGACACTAGCTCTGCTTAACAAATAATCAAAAAAAGATTCGCAGCCCTCTCCACCAGTGGCGCTGCAATTCTGGAGGCCAACCTGAATGAATCTCAGAAAAGTACTCTTTTCTGCTTGCCTGCTTTTGCTGGCGAGCACTACTGTCTATGCCGAAACCCTGAAAATCGGCCTGAACTATCCGCAAACCGGTCGCTACAAGGATCAGGGCCTGCAACAGCGCCTGGGCGCCTTCCTGGCCGTTGACGAAATCAACAAGGCCGGCGGTGTCATGGGCCGCCAACTGGAACTGGTGATCAGAAATACCCGCGGTGAACCTGCCCAGGGCGCAAAGAACACCGCAGAGCTCATTGACCGTGAAGGCGTCCAGATGGTGTTCGGCGGCGTCTCCAGTGCCGTTGCCATTGCCTCTGGCAAAGCCGCCCGGGATCGCGACCGGATTTACTTCGGCACACTCACCTATTCGAACGCCACCACCGGCGCCGAAGGTCATTCCCACATGTTCCGGGAGCCCTACAATGCCTGGATGACGGCCAAGGCGTTGAGCCAATATCTCACCACCAATCACGCCGACGACGAATACTTCTACATCACCGCTGACTACACCTGGGGCTGGTCTGTGGAAGAGTCCGTACGCAAGTTTTCGGGAACCGAGGACACCCAGCGCCACCAGGGCGTGAAAACGCCTTTCCCCCGAGCACTGATTACCGACTTCCGTGAAGCGCTGGAGCAGGCGGAAGCGAGCGATGCCAAAGTCCTGATGATGGTTCTTTTCGGTGACGACATGGTTCGAGCCCTGAATGTTGCCTACGAAATGGGCCTCACCAAGAAAATGCAGATCGTTGTGCCCAACCTCACCCTCGGCATGGCACGCCAGGTAGGCCCCACCATTATGGAAGGCGTTATCGGCGGTTCGCCCTGGGTATGGAACGCTCCCTACGAGCTGAACTATCCGAGAGGCAAGGAATTTGTAGAGGCCTTCTCAGCGCGATATGAAATGCGACCATCCACCGCTGCGGCCTCTGCCTACAGCATTGTTTACCAATACAAGGATGCTGTGGAGCGTACCGGCACCACCAACACCGCCCGCCTCATCCAGGCGCTGGAGGGACACAGATACACGTTCCTGAAGGACGAACAGTACTGGCGGGAATTCGATCACCAGAATGTTCAGACGGTGTACGTGGTCAAGGTGAAACCGCGTAACACCATCATCGCCGACGAATACGGTTCCGATTATTTCAGCATCATCGATTCCATGCCCGGCGACCAGGCAGCCCAGACCCGGGAAGAATGGGAAGAGCGGCGCCGGGAGGCTGGCAAGCCTCTCCGGCTCTGAGCTCACACTACAAGATCCGGCGATCAGAACAGGTAATCGGTCGTCAGGATCTTCGATTGTCGTCCACGCACGATACCGGTCACCAGGTCCCGATTGCTGTCACTGGACTTGGTGGCCACCGTTGTGCGGATCGAAAACACCCTCAGTGCGTCCGATACTGACAGGGTGCCCTCCGCAGAATCCTTTCTTCCATTAAACGGCAAGGTATCCGGCCCTCTCTGGCACTGGGCATTCAGGTTAATCCGGCCTACCTGATTGGCAAGCAGATCAATCAACCGCCCCACCGTGTCGGAATCCGTGCCAAAAATACTGAGCTGCTGGCCGTAGCTGGAATCCCGGACATGGTCGATTACTTCCTGTTCATCCGAGAAAGCAACAACAGGAATGACCGGGCCGAACTGCTCCTCATGGTAGATGCGCATTTCAGCGGTGACCGGGTATAGCACGGCAGGGTGAAAATACGTGCCGTTGACTTCGCCGCCACCGGGATTGACCACCGATGCGCCTTTGGCAATGGCATCATCCACCAGCTCCCTGAGGAATCCGATTTTGCCCGGCTCGGGCAATGGCGTCAGCGATACGCCCTGCTCCCAGGGCATTCCCGCAGCCAGTTCATTGACACCTTCCGACAGCTGGCTGACAAACTGATCCGCAAGGGAATCATGGACAAAAAGCAGTTTCAGGGCGGTACAGCGCTGACCGTTGAAAGACAACGCGCCGGTGACGCACTCGCTGACGGCAAGCTCAAGGTCAGCGTCTGGCAGCACAATGGCCGGATTGTTGGCGTCAAGGCCCAGCACAGCCTTCAACCGGTGCGGCTTTGGATGCATCTGTTTCAGTGCGGACGCACCCCGGTGAGTGCCAATAAAGGCGAACATGTCCACCTTACCGCTTTTCATCAACGGCCCGACGGTGTCCCTGCCCCGCCCGAAGATGATATTGATGACTCCCGGCGGAAACGACTTCCGGAATGCGTCCATCAGAGGGCCAATCAGGAGCACACCGTATTTGGCGGGTTTGAACACCACGGTATTGCCCATGATCAACGCCGGAATCAGCGTTGTGAAGGTCTCGTTAAGCGGATAATTGAACGGCCCCATGCACAGGGCAACGCCCACCGGTAAGCGACGGGTCTGCGCCACAACGCCACCTACGATCTCGAATCTCGATGAACGTCGGTCGAGCACCTTCAACTCATGGATCGTATCTCTGATGTAGTCACAGGTTCGGTCAAATTCCTTGCAGGCATCTTTCCGGGTCTTGCCGATTTCCCACATCAAAAGCTCTACCACGGCCTCCCGATGATTTCGCATCTCCGCGAGGAACTGTTCGACGTGTTCGATTCTGTTGGCTACTGACATGCTGGGCCACTCTCCGTTGCCCTGACCATAGGCCTGCACTGCCGCATCCAGAGCTTCCAGGGCAGCGGTCTCATCCATCAGCGGCGTCCGGCCGATCACCAGAGGCTGAGGTTCGCTCTCGCCATGCCCGATAATGCAGATAGGGCTGCGAACGTCTGCGTAGGGACCGTCCCAACAGCGGAGTTCGCCCCCGACCAGTGTCTCGGCCAATTCCACACCGCCCCCGCGAAATTTTTCAGGTACGTCGCTGTCTTTTGGGAAAAACGTCGTTTGCATCCAGCGTTTTGACTGCATGTCCATCTCCATCAATTGGTTTCGCATTCGCCGGCCAGAACGCCGGAAGCCTCGGCCAGGGCACCGGCAATCATTCCGAATTCGTCGGCGTGCAGCGAGGCACCGCCAATCAGGCCGCCATCAACGTCGGCAAGACTGAAAAGCTCGAAGGCGTTAGCCGCCTTGACGCTGCCGCCGTAGATCACGCGAAGATCCTGGCTGATGTCTTCGGATGCCTCAGGTGCGCTCTTCCCAATGAATTGACGGATCTGCTGATGCACCCGGGAAACCTGCTCTGGCGTGGCCGTTTTGCCTGTGCCAATAGCCCACACCGGCTCATAGGCAATAACTCCATTCGCCATGGCGGCAAGGCCAACTTCGTCAATCACCGCCTGAAGCTGCTGTTCAATGATCAGATTGGTGCGTCCAGACTCCCTGTCGTCCAGTGTTTCGCCAACGCACAATACCGGCGTGAGCCCGGCTCCAAGAACCGACCGGTAACGGGCAGCCACCTCCTGATTGCTTTCGCCAAACAGTAACCGGCGCTCAGAGTGCCCCACCAGCACATAGCGACACCCCATCTCCTGCAGCATGGTGGCACTGACTTCGCCGGTGTAGGCGCCGGAGACAAATCCAGACGCATTCTGGGCACCCAACATGATGCCGGTGTAACCCAGCAGATCCCGCACCTGAAACAGATAGGGGTGCGGCGGGCACACGGCCAGATCAATGGACTTCCGGAACATTCTCAGCCGGGGCAACACACGTACCATCAGGGCCTGGTTTGCCTGAAGGCTGCCGTTCATCTTCCAGTTTCCAATCAGAATGGGTTTTCTCATGATGTTTCTCCCGAAAAGCAGTCTCAGGTGTCCAGGGCGCAACGGATTGCGCCGACACCGGGGTAAAACGCGTGGGCGCCAAGGTCCTGCTCAATGCGCAGCAGACGGTTGTACTTGGCGACCCGGTCAGATCGGCAGAGAGAGCCGGTTTTGATCTGGCCCGACCGTGTGGCCACGGCCAGATCGGATATGAAGGTATCTTCGGTCTCGCCACTGCGGTGGGAAATCACTGTGGTATAGCCGGCATCCTGGGCCATTCCGATAGCATCCAGGGTTTCTGTAAGGGTTCCGATCTGGTTGAACTTGATCAGTACCGAGTTGGCAATTCCCTTACGGATGCCCTCTGTGATGATTGCGCTGTTGGTCACGAAAAGGTCGTCACCCACCAGCTGCACACGTTCGCCCAATTTCTCGGTCAGCAGTTTCCAGCCGTCCCAGTCGCTTTCGTCCATGCCGTCTTCAATGGAAGCGATGGGATACTTCATGGCCAGGTTGAGCAGGTAATCCGAGAATTCTTCAGAGGTATACTCTTTACCGGCACCCTTGAGGTTGTAACGGCCGTCTTCATAGAATTCAGAAGCGGCACAATCAAGGGCAAGGACCACATCGGATCCGGGCCGGTACCCTGCCTTTTCAACGGCGGCCAGAATCAGGTCGAGTGCCTCCTCACTGGAACGCAGATTCGGTGCGAAGCCACCTTCATCGCCCACCGCCGTGGACAGCCTGTTCTTCCGTAGAAGCGACCGGAGGGCATGGAAGGTTTCCACCCCCATCCTCAGCGCCTCGCTGTAGCTGGGTGCCCCGACCGGTTGGATCATGAATTCCTGGATATCAACGTTGTTGTCGGCATGAGCGCCACCATTGATGATGTTCATCATGGGCACTGGCAAGATACTGGGGCCGTTGCAGCCATAGAGCTCGGCAAGATACCGGTACAGGGGCTGTTGCCGGTAATTGGCGCCGGCGTTGGCTGTGGCCAGGGATACGGCCAGAATCGCATTGGCGCCCAACTCCGCCTTGTTTGGCGTGCCATCCATCTCGCACATGAGGCGATCCATCACGAGCTGATCAAATACCACTCGCCCCTCCAGCGCCGGAGCAATCCGTTCGTTAACACACCGAACTGCCTGCAGGACGCCCTTGCCGTTGTAGCGACTGTCATCACCATCGCGCTTTTCCAGCGCCTCCCGGGTTCCCGTGGAAGCCCCGGATGGCACCCGGCCCTGCCCGACCACGCCATTTCGGAGTTCTACGTCCACTTCCACTGTGGGAAATCCGCGGGAATCCAGAATTTCCCGGGCTGTGACTGATTTTATCTGTTCCATAAGGTCGTTCCTGTTCAATCATTATTGTTTGCGAATTCTATTTTTGGATAACGAACATTAAAACCATCTTAATATTCGTAAACGAACATCATCAAGCGAAATAAACCCTTCAATCAGACAAATTTGTTATATGGAAACGAAAGTTGGTTGGTACGCGATGGGTTCAGTGGATGCGAAATCGAGCCATCAATGATTCAATACTGGTCACCGAATCCTCCAGGCGGTCACAGGTCGTGACCAATTCGTTGATACTCTCAAGGCTTTCAGCCACCGAGGCGCTGATTTCACTGACCTGCCGCGCCACCGACTGACTGACATTCTCCTGCTCGTCCATGCCGTGACGAATATGCTCGGCGCCCTGATGGATCCGTCCCACTGCCGAACCAATTCTGCCCGCGCCTTCCGAGACACTGGCCATCAAATCACGCACAGATCCCAGCTGCTCAAAACTGGAGTTCATGGAGCTGACCGATTCAGAGGCTTCCCGCTGAAGACCTTCCACGAGATCCCGTATGGTGTCGGTGCTCTCGGTGGTCTTCCGGGCCAGCCCGCGAACCTCATCTGCAACCACGGCAAAGCCGCGACCGGCATCACCGGCGCGCGCCGATTCAATGGCGGCGTTCAGGGCCAACAGATTGGTTTGATTGGCAATATCATCAATGGCCTCGGTAATCCTGCCGATATCAAAAGATGCCTGCTCAAGTTGCTTCAGTTTTTTTGCAGTCTGCTCCGCCTGGCGCCCGAGGCTTTCAACACAGTCCATGCCACGCTCGGCTGCAGACAGATTGTCTTCAACCTGCCGGTTTACCTCGCCAACGAGGGTATGGGTATCCCGAACCGAACCGGCTACCTCCCTGGCAGACGCCTCCATTTGAGTCATCGCAGCAGCAATAGAACCGAGCTCATCGGACTGGATTCGTATCCGTTCGTTAAAATCTCTGGCAAACCTGGCGTTACCCGAGGCGATCACGGATATGTCCGACCCAGCCTGTTGCAGGCTCCCCAGGACCGTTGCCATGGCTTCGGACAACCGGTTGACGGAACGCTTCAGGTCCATAAACTCGCCACACGCCGGAAACTCGAGGGCTTGAGAATAGTCGCCCCCGGCCATTGCGGCCAGGTGTTCCTGAGTCGCCTGAAGCGGCCGGCTGATCATCCGTCCAAGTCTGATCAAAGTTGCCAGCGCAATCAGAACCACCAGGGGCAGCAGCCAGTAAACCAGCTGTTCCGAATTCAGCGCGGTATCATCCAGCGCGAACACTGAGGCGCTTGCCCTCTCGGCAACGATTTTTCGTGCGTCATCCAGCTCGGATGCCATTGCCGAAAAAGAGCCGTCTACCTTCCTGGCCAAGAGCTCCAGTTCCAGCCGGTTCTGGCGATAGTCTGAGTACTGGCTGATGATTCCAGCGTCATCGTTCACCGCGGCAAGAAACCTTTCAACCAAAGATGGCATGCCCTCCAGGCGAGGTACCTCGTTCACCAGGGCCGAAATGTCCTGCTCAAACGTGCTGGTATTGAACCGAAGGTTCTCGACGATGGTGTTGAGTTCACTCGCGTTCTCAGTGCTCACCATCTGCATGATCAGCAACTCGATGTTTGTCAGGTTTTCCATTACCGTCGTGAACAGGTCACGAATATAGATATCCTGTCCCGCCGGCTCTGTACCCTCCCTGACCAGGGTTCTTTTCATCTCCCCGTTGTTGGCGAGGAAATCACTCAGCCCGGAATTCACCGAATCCGACACCGAGAGCAGGTGTCCTTTCAGAGCCAGGATCGCCTTGACGGATCTCTGCAACTCAGCCAGCCGGGCGTTCGCGGACTCGTTTACCGCGGCCAGCTCCGGGAACATGGCCGTGCTGTCGGACGCAACGAAGGCATCCAGGCTACCGCCAAGTTTGTTGAGTGCCTTGGAAAGTCTGGCAGACTGGGAACTCAGAACTTTCTGATCGCCTGCAGCCACCACTTCCACGGAGTATCTTGCGGTTTCTGATCGATGGGCTTCCATTTCCTGAATCAATCCACTGAGCGGAAATACATCCGACGTCAGCCTGTCCGTTGCGCCAGAGAACGAGGACATGATGCTGATGTTGAATGCTCCCCAGCAAACAATAATGACGCAAAGCAGGCCGAAACCCGCGTACAAACGATGAATTACGGAGATTCTGTTCATTGGACACACCCTTCCCGCCATGTTCTTGCAAAGACGGGCTAAACGGCAGAAAAAGGGCCGGCAGGGTTGACCCCGGGAGGGGCTACCTTGAAATGCTTGAAAGGGGGGGAACTATAAGCAACCGGCCAAAACCCACCGTGACAACGGTGCTCTGCCTGCCGCAACCAAAGGGTCCTGTTGCGACAGGCATTGCTCTTCAGGGAATCAGTTCGCCTTAGCGGGCTTCTTCCCAGGTTTTCAGCAGCTCATCGTAGGCAACGGTCTTGCCCTGGGGCTTCTCGTTGTCCAACTTCGGCTTGGGTGCGCCGGGTTGATCCAGCCAGTATTGCGGGTCCCGGGGCTCGTTCAGCTTCGGACCACAGGTCGGTTGAACATTGGCGCGCTCAAGTCGCTCCATAACCCGATCCTGGGCCTGGGCCAGCCCGTCCAGTGCTTCCTGCGGAGTGGCTTCACCACTGGCCGCCTGGGCAATGTACTGCCACCACAGCTGTGCCAGCTTCGGATAATCCGGCACGTTGGTACCAGTGGGCGACCACTGAACCCGGGCCGGGCTACGGTAGAATTCCACCAGACCGCCGAGTTTCGGTGCCATTTCGGTCATCACCTCGGACTCGATGTCAGACTCGCGAATTGGCGTCAGGCCGGCGATGGTTTTCTCCAGGGACACGGTCTTGGAAACGGTGAACTGGGCGTACAGCCAGGCCGCCAGTCGACGCTTTTCAGGGGTTGAATCCAGGAACGTCCAGGAGCCCACGTCCTGATAGCCAAGCTTCATGCCTTCTTCCCAGTAGGGACCGCGTGGTGACGGCGCCATCCGCCATTTGGGCGTGCCATCCTCGTTCACAACCGGCAGACCATCCTTGATCATGCTTGCGGTAAAGGCGGTATACCAGAAGATCTGCTGGGCAACGTTACCCTGGGCAGGCACCGGGCCGGCCTCGGAGAAAGTCATGCCCTGGGCTTCGGGGGGCGCGTACTCGCGCAGCCAATCCACGTATTTCTCGGTGGCATACACGGCAGCGGGACCATTGGTTGCACCGCCACGGCTGACGCTTGAGCCGACAGGATGACACTCTTCAACCCGGATACCCCATTCGTCTACGGGCAAACCGTTCGGAAGGCCTTTGTCGCCAGCACCCGCCATGGAGAACCACGCATCGGTAAAGCGCCAGCCCAGGGACGGGTCCTTCTTGCCGTAGTCCATGTGACCGTACACGCGCTCACCGTCAATTTCCTTCACGTGCACCGAAAAGAACTCGGCAATATCTTCATAGGCAGACCAGTTGACCGGTACACCCAGGTCATAGCCATAGATCTCTTTGAACTGCTTTTGCAGATCTTCACGTTCGAACCAGTCCGCACGGAACCAGTAGAGGTTGGCGAACTGCTGGGAAGGCAACTGGTAGAGTTTGCCGTCAGGCCCGGTGGTAAAGTCGAGCCCGATGAAATCGTCAAGATCCAGGGTGGGCAGGGTAAGATCCTTGCCAGCACCGTTCATGATGTCTTCAACAGCCACTACCTTGCCATACCGGAAGTGGGTCCCGATCAGGTCTGAATCGTTCACGTAGCCATCGTAGATGTTCCGTCCCGACTGCATCTGGGTCTGGAGTTTCTCGATGACATCGCCTTCCTGAATCAGCGTATGGGTCAGGTTGATACCGGTAATTTCCGAAAACGCCTTGGCCAGAACATTGGACTCATACTCGTGAGTCGCGATGGTTTCGGAAACCACGTTGATGTCCATGCCGCGGAACTGCTCAGCCGCTTGAGTGAACCACTCCATCTCCTTGAGCTGTTCTTCCTTGGTCAAAGTAGAGTTCTTGAACGCTTCATTCACCCACTTTTCAGCCGCCTCACTGTACTGATCGGCGCTGACATGCAGGCTTAACCCCATACTGGCAACACCAACGGCGGCGCTCAGCAACAGGGTCCTCGGATATTTATTGTTGTTGAACATATCCAACCTCGTTCGTCTTTTTATGAATGGAACGAAACAGCCGGGTTTCGTTTCCGCACTTATAGCGCTCTGGTCGCTATTCTTTTACCGGAATCGCCTATGATCGATTCCGATCATTGAAATAAAAATAGTTCGTTTACGAAATCATTACAAGTGTTTTTAGAGAATTTTTAGAGCCGAATGTTCGAAAAAACAACATAACGAACATCCGACCTCAGGCTCATCCCCAGCGCAGCAGCACCAATAGCCAGGCCACCGAAACCGCAAGCGCCACCCATAACGTGATATCGCTTACAGCCAGGAAAGCCAGGTGTATATACGCTGCCGAGAGCAATCCGATAAACAATCTGTCACCGCGGGTCGTGGCTATCGGCAGAAAGCCTTTCCTTTCGCTACACGGGGAGACAATTTCGTAAACCGTCATCACCGCCAGAATCCCCGCAATCACTGCAAAGAAGATGGCGACAGTCGGTGTCCAGTTCATCCAGGCAATCATAGAACGTCTCCTTACACGCGTCCGAGGGCGAAGCCTTTGGCAACGTGGTTACGAACGAACCAGATCACCAGCAGGCCGGGAATGATGGTGAGTGAACCGGCAGCCGCCAGAACGCCCCAGTCGATACCACTCGCCCCTATCGTTCGGGTCATGATCGCCCCGATTGGCTGGGCATCCACGGACGTCAGGGTCCGGGCAAGGAGCAACTCTACCCAGGAGAACATGAAGGCGAAGAATGCCGTGACCCCGATACCGGAACGAATCATCGGCAGGAAGACCTTCACGAAGAATTTGGGAAAGCTGTAGCCATCAATATAGGCCATTTCGTCGTACTCGCGCGGCACGCCGGACATGAATCCTTCCAGAATCCAGACCGCCAGCGGCACGTTGAACAGGCAGTGCGCCAGGGCCACGGCAATGTGGGTATCGAACAGCCCGATGGACGAATACAACTGGAAGAACGGCAACAGGAAAACCGCCGGCGGTGCCATCCGGTTACTGAGCAGCCAGAAGAACAGGTGCTTGTCACCGAGAAACTTGTAACGGCTGAATGCGTAGGCTGCCGGCAGGGCCACCACCAGCGTGATCACCACGTTGATCGAAACATAGATCATCGAGTTGATATAGCCGCTGTACCAGCTCGGGTCGGTAAAAATCACCGCATAGTTGTCCAGGGTGAAATTCTGCGGCCAGAGTGTCAGACCGCCCAGGATTTCCTGGTTGGTCTTGAACGACATGTTCAGCAACCAGTAGATCGGCGTCAGCAGCAGCAGGATAAACAGGGTTATCCCAAAATTTTTCGAACGTGTCTGTCTCATCACATTCTCCTTATTTTTCTTTGTCGGCGTGCGTAATGGCGGTAAAGAACAGCCAGGAAATCAGCAGCACGATGAGGAAGTAGATCAGCGAGAATGCCGCCGCACGCCCCAGGTCAAACTGCCCTATCGCCATGGTGGTCAGCGTCTGACTCAGGAAGGTGGTCGAGCTGCCAGGCCCGCCGCCGGTCAGCACGAACGGCTCGATATAGATCATGAAACTGTCCATGAAGCGCAGCAGCACGGCGATGATCAACACGCTCTTGAGGCGGGGCAGCTGGATGTAGCGGAACACAGCCCACTTTGAAGCCCGATCGATTTCCGCGGCCTGGTAGAACGCCTCGGGAATCGCCCGCAGCCCGGAATAGCAAAGCAGCGCCACCAGCGGTGTCCAGTGCCATACGTCCATGAGCAGCACCGTCAACCAGGCATCAAGAGTGTCACCGGTGTAGTTGTAATCGATACCAAGTTGGTTGATGCCCCAGCCGAACAGACCAATGTCACCGCGGGCGAAAATCTGCCAGATGGTGCCAACCACGTTCCAGGGAATCAGCAGGGGAATGGCCAGCAGAATCAGACACAGCGACCCCTTGATCCCGGATTTGGGCATCATCAGCGCCACTCCGATCCCGAGGGGAATCTGAATCAGCAGGACCGCACCGGAGAAGATGAACTGACGAATCAGCGAGTCCTGAAGACGCTCATCCGTCAATACCTCCTTAAACCATTCGGTGCCCACGAAGAACGCCTGGCCCGGTCCGAAAATATCCTGGACCGAATAGTTCACCACGGTCATCAGGGGAATCAGTGCCGAGAAGGCAACGAGCAGGAATACTGGCAGCACCAGCCACCAGGCTTTGTTGTTTTGTACCTTTTGCATCACTGTTGCTCCTGTACCAGGAATTCGTCCACATACAGCTTCAGCCATTGCTTCGGGAACGAGAGATGAACCCGGCTGCCGGTAGATGCGGCGAAGTCCTCGCTCTGCCGGACTTTCATATTCTCGTGGTCAAGCTGAACGGTAACGATCTTGTAGGTACCGAGGTCTTCGACATCCAGGACCTCGGCCTCGAAGGTGTCGTCTGAGGCCATGGAGGACACCTCCACGAACTCAGGACGTATTCCGATCTTGATGTTGGTGGACCTGGTCCGCTGCAGGACATCAACCTGCCAGGGCTCAAGTGCCACGACCGTGCTACCGAAACACACGCCGCGGGGGCATCTCTGTACCTCGATGAGATTCATCCCCGGGCTTCCGATAAAGAAACCCACGAACGTGTGGTTGGGTTGTTCGAAGAGCTCGGTCGGGGTGCCAAACTGGACAATCTGTCCGCCATACATCACGGCAATCTTGTCGGCAAAGGTGGAGGCTTCGAGCTGGTCGTGGGTGACATACACCATGGTGATGTCGAACTGCTCGTGAATCTGCTTGAGTTTGCGGCGCAACTTCCACTTGAGCTGCGGATCGATCACGGTCAGGGGCTCATCAAACAGAATCGCCGAAACGTCTTCCCGTACCAGGCCGCGGCCCATGGATACCTTCTGCTTCTCATCCGCGGTCAGGTTCTTTGCCTTCTTGTAGAGCTTGTCCTCGATTTCCAGGACTTCCGCAATCTCATGAACACGGGCCTTGATCTTGGAGGCCGGAACCTTGTTGTTCTTGAGCGGAAACGCCAGGTTGTCGTAAACGGTCATTGAGTCGTAGATGACCGGAAACTGGAAAACCTGGGCGATATTCCTGTCTCGCGGGGAAAGCTCGTTAACCCGCTTTCCATCAAACAGAACATCGCCCTCGGAGGGCTGAACAAGGCCGGAAATGATGTTCAGCATGGTGCTTTTTCCGCAACCGGACGGACCCAGCAGTGCGTAGGCCCCACCCTTGTGCCACACATGGTCGAGCTGACGAATGGCATAATCGTCCGGGCCCTGGGGCATATCACTGTAACTGTGGGCGAGTGATTTCAATTGAATTTCGGCCATCAGACAGACCCTCCTGAAACCTGAGACGGTGTGTGCACCAGTTGCTCGTTGTTGTCGAACACGAACAGTTTATTGATCGGCAGGTACACCTTGATTGGTGAGCCTGTGTGGTACTGATGCACCCCCATCAACTGCAACACCATTTCGAAGTGGCTGTTCTCCACATGCATGAAGGTTTCAGAACCACTGATTTCGCTGAGCTCCACCTCCATGGACATTTCCAGATCATCATCACTGGTGGGCACCAGGCCGATATGGCTGGGCCGGATCCCGAACCAGTAATCACCCGGCTGAAGCTTCGCCAGCTCCTGTGTCAGCGCGTGGTGCGAATATTCGTCGAAGGTCACCTCGGTTTCGGAAACACGTCCGCGAATCATGTTCATCGGGGGTTCACTGAACAACTGTGCAGCGAGGGTGTTCACCGGGGCGCGGTAGACATCCATCACCGGGCCGGTCTGGACCACCTGGCCCTCGTGTAACAGTGTGGTTGTGCCACCGAGCGCCAGTGCTTCGTTGGCCTCTGTGGTGGCGTAAACCGCGATACACTGACGCTCGCGGAACAGGTCCCGCAATTCCGCCCTGAGCTCCTCGCGCAGCTTGTAATCGAGGTTGACCAGGGGCTCGTCGAATAGCACAAGGGTGGCGTCCTTCACCAGCGCCCGGGCCATGGCGGTTCGTTGCTGCTGGCCACCGGACAGCTCCAGCGGGTAGCGCTTGAGCAAAGGGTCGATCCGAAGCATCGACGCGGTTTCTTTCACCCTTCGATCAATCTCGGACTCAGCCATCTTTGCAAGCCGCAGGGGCGAGGCAATATTTTCGTAGACAGTCAGGTTGGGGTAATTGATGAACTGCTGATAGATCATCGAAATATTTCGGCTCTGCACGCTCTGCCCCGTAACGTCCTCACCGTTGTAGATCAGACGGCCGCTATCAGGCTTGTCCAGCCCTGCCATCAATCGCATCAGTGAGGTCTTACCGGCCAGTGTCCGGCCGAGCAGAACGTTAAAGGAACCTGCCTCAAAGGTGAGGTTGGCATCCCGGATATAGTCGACACCGTCGACCTCACGGGAGAGATTCTCCAGTGTTAAGGACATAGGCTTTCCTTTTTGTTCTTGTGGAAACGCACTCCGGGCCGGTTTACATCGGCCACAGAAATTCGATTTCGAATCTCCTTACGCAAAGGCTATACCAGCTTGCACGTTTGCGTAGGTGATCTTACTTACTCCACTGTTTTATAAAGCCTTTTATTTTCCGAGTAATTTCTTATGCGAAAATAAAAATGTTCGTTTAGCAATACTTTGTTCAAATTGAACATTGACGTGAACAGGATTTGCACAGATGATTGAGCAACACATTTGACACAGTTGCCCACGTGAGATGCTCGAGTCGTCTGTAAGAACAACAAACGAACAACTGAGTGACGCCTGATGAGAAAAAACGAATATTCGGACTACCGGAGCGTTATTGCCGATTCCTGGGACCGCTGCATTGCCTGGGGCCTTGATCACGACCATGAGCCAACACCGCTGGTGCCGGAGTCTGCCAGGCTGGAAGAAATAAACCGCCAATACAGCGAATTGCTCTCGGTAACCGAAGCTGAGGTTCTGCCCTACTACCGGAATGTACTTTCCAACAGCCGCTGCCTCATTCTGCTCGCCGATCAGCACGCCACGGTATTGAACAGCTGGGGCGATGAGCGCATTACCGAGACACGGCTGAAACCCTGGTTCCAGACCGGCGCAAACTGGCAGGAGCAGAACTGCGGCACCAACGCCATTGGCACCTCTATTGCTGTCGGTGCTCCTGTTCAGATTCAGCGAAACGAACATTTCCTGAAAACGAACCGAAGCATTATTGGTTCTGCGGCACCGATTTTCGATGCCCACAGGCAGATTGCCGGTGTTCTCAGCGTGTTCAGCGATGCCTACCTGCCCCAGGCCCACACCCTGGGCATGGTTCGCCTGCTTTCCCAATCCGTGGAAAACCGACTCATCAACCGTCAGTTCGGCCCCGATCATTTCCAGATCACCCTGAATACCACGGCGGATAACTTCGATAGCCCCTGGTCGGGGATTCTGGTGTGCGATGATTCCGGACGGGTCATTGCGAGTAACCAGCGAGCAGACCAGTTGCTGGGGATCAATACCGTGGAGGCCCGTCTGGATGAACTCTTCAACGGCCGTCGGAATCACATTCTTGGCCATCCTGAAACCGAAAACCTGCAACTGACCACCCGCAGCAAGGTGCGACTGAGCGCCCGGATCAAGCGCCCTACCCGGGTTGTCGACAACAGCGCCCAAAATGATCCGTTGCCACTCCCTGACGAGGGCAAGCATACCGATGAATTGCTGGGTATCGACAATCTCGAATACGGTGATTCAGCCGTAAAGCGATGTGCGACACAGAGTCTCAAAGTGCTGCAGCGGGGGCTACCGGTACTCATCACCGGCGAGACCGGGGTCGGCAAGGAAGTTCTGGTCAAGGCGCTTCATCGGGCATCGCCGCGCAAGGATCAACCACTGGTGGCGGTTAACTGTGCGGCCATTCCCCCGGAACTGGTCGAATCGGAATTATTCGGTTACGAAGCGGGGGCCTTCACAGGCGCGCGGGCGCAAGGTTCACTGGGTTTTATCCGAAAGGCCCATAAAGGCATTCTGTTTCTGGACGAGATTGGCGAAATGCCCCTTTCGGCCCAATCAAGGCTGCTACGGGTACTCCAGGAGCGGCTGGTTACTCCGGTCGGCTCTACCGACAGCGTCCCTGTTGATATTCTGCTGGTCACGGCGACCAACCGACCACTGGGCACACGGATCGAAAGCGGTCATTTCAGGGCAGACCTCTATTACCGGATCAACGGGCTATGCGTGGAACTCCCTGCCCTTCGGGACCGCGCCGACAGATTGCTGCTGATACAAACCATCTATTCCCGTCACCGTGATCCGGGGCAATCAGAACAGCTGTCTCCCAAGGTACTCTCGGCCCTGGAAAACCACCCGTGGCCGGGTAACATCCGCCAACTGGTCAACGTGCTGCGGGTGGCTATCGCCATTGCCGACGGGGAGGACGTGCAGGTGTGGCATTTGCCGGAAGACTTCCTTGCTGAATTCGAGAACAGCTCGGGCGAGGAATCCGATCAGAATATCCCGCAGCCATCCGTACCGGGCATTGAAGCGGAACCCGAGGATACACTCGCCAGAACGCTGAGGGTCTATCACAAGTGCACAGGCAATGTATCCCAGGCCGCAAGAGAACTGGCAGTCAGCCGTAACACGCTATACAAGCGTCTGCGGGAACTTGGGGTTCGATAAAACCCATCCCCGCAGAAGCCTGGTGTCAGAGCTTTTGAACCGCCTGGAACCAGCCATCGTAGAGCGCGTCCCGCTTCTCTTTCGTCATGACGGGCTCGAAACTCCGGTCACATCGCCATAGTTCGGAAAGCTCTTCGAGAGAGCCATAGACACCCGCCTTGAGGCCAGCCAGATAGGCAGCACCCAATGCCGTGGTTTCAACCAGCGACGGGCGATCCACGCGGGCGCCGAGAATGTCGGCCAGAAACTGAAGTACCCAGTTATTGGCCACCATGCCGCCATCAACCCTCAGGTTGACCGGCCGAATCCCGTCTTTTTCCATGGCCTTTTGCAGGTCCTTGGTTTGATAGCAAACAGATTGCAGGCCCGCCGTGACAATCTCCTTGATGCCGGTATCGCGGGTAAGACCGAAGATGGCGCCCCGTGCATTGGGGTCCCAGTACGGCGCACCCAACCCGGTAAAAGCCGGTACCAGATAAACACCGTGGTCGACGGGCGTCCCCTCCGCCAGCGGTTCTGTCTCACAGGCATCGCGAATAAGCTGAAGGCCGTCCCGCAGCCATTGAATGGTGGCGCCGGCAATAAAAATACTACCCTCCAGGGCGTAGGTTGGCTTGCCGTTAACCCGGTAGGCCACCGTCGTAAGCAAGCGGTGCTCCGATTGCAGAGCCTTGTCGCCGGTATTGAGCATCAGGAAGCAGCCAGTGCCATAGGTGCTCTTCGCCATGCCAATGCCGAAACAGGTCTGGCCAAACAGGGCCGCCTGTTGATCGCCGGCCACGCCCAGCACAGAGGCACCGTTGAGTGCCCCACCCTCGGTGATCTGCCCGAACTGATCGGCGGAATCCATCACCTCCGGTAGCAGCGATTCGGGAATACCAAATAGCTCCAGAAGCTCCGGATCCCATTTCTGGTTGTGGATGTTGAACAGCATCGTGCGGCTGGCATTGGTGGCGTCTGTGCGATGCTCTCGACCGCCGGTCAATCGCCACAACAAAAAGCTGTCGACGGTACCGAACGCGAGCTCCCCGCGCTCCGCCCGCTCCCTCACTCCGGAGACATTTTCCAGAATCCAGCGAATCTTGGTGGCCGAAAAATAGGGATCAATGAGCAGGCCGGTCTTGCTGTTGACCCAGGTTTCGAGCCCTTCACTTTTCAGGGACTCGCAATAGGAGGCCGTCCGCCGATCCTGCCAGACAATGGCGTTGTAGACGGGCTCTCCGGTTTTGCGATCCCAGACTACGGTGGTCTCGCGTTGGTTGGTAATACCTACAGCAACCACTTCACCGCGATCACCGCACTCTTCGGCCATTACGGCGTTGCACGTTTGCTGAACCGATGACCATAGGTCTTCCGGATTGTGCTCAACCCAGCCACTGGCCGGGAAATGTTGCGGAAACTCTTGCTGGCGGGTGGCGTGTATGTTGCCCTGCAGGTCAAAGAGTATGGCACGGGAACTGGTGGTCCCCTGATCAATGGAAAGTATGTACTGGCTCATAATGTTCGACCTCGGTTTCTTATTTTTTCGTATTTTTACCTTTTTGAACATAAATGCCAAGCGGTTTTCACGGCAAGCGCGCATATTACCAGCCAAACCTTTTAAAAAAGCTGCATAACCCGCTGAAAACTACTAAACTTTAAGACTGTTTTCGGACGCACAGTATTTCGCATGAGAAAAATGACAGAGCGGAGGAGATTTTAATGGCACAGCGTCGCCGACAGGATCTGATTATGGAGCTGATCCAGCAGAACGGTTTCGTCACCACCGAACAGCTGGTAGACCAGTTCAAGGTAACGCCCCAGACCATCCGCCGCGATCTGAATGAACTCGCCAAGCAGAAAAAGCTCCGCAGACACCATGGCGGAGCGGGCATTGATTCCAGCACAGTCAATACCGCTTACCAGGCCCGCAAGATCATGGATCTGGAAGCCAAGGAAAGAATTGCCGAGGCGCTGGTAGAGTTGATTCCGGACAATTCCTCCATGTTCATCAACATCGGCACCACCACCGAGACCATCGCCAAGGCCCTGCTGGAAAAAAACAACCTGCAGATCGTTACCAACAACCTCCATGTCGCGTCCATTCTCTCGGCCAAGGAAGATTTCCACGTAATCATTGCGGGCGGCGAAGTCCGTAACCGGGATGGCGGGATTGTCGGTGAAGCCACCCGGGATTTCATCAACCAGTTCAAGATGGACTTCGGCATCATTGGCATAAGCGGTATTCACAACGACGGCTCTCTCCTGGACTTCGATTACCGTGAGGTCCGCGTGGCCCAGGCAATTATTGCCAACTCCAACCAGGTTCTTCTGGCAGCCGACCATTCCAAGTTCGGACGCAATGCCATGGTTCGTCTGGGAAGCATTTCCCAGGCTGATCACGTCTTCACCGACCAGCAACCTCCCGTGGAAATCCGCCAGCTGCTGACCGAACACAACGTACAGCTTCATATCGTCTGATTATTTTTCGCTTCCCTCTCTATCCGAAAACGTGATCGCCTCCTCCTTTTCGTTTTTTTTCTATTTTTTCCTTTACGAATATAAAAGCCTTTCGCATAATAGTGTCATATCGCATGTTGAACATTGAAAAGTGCGCATGACAACAAAGCGTCTTTTCCATTGGCGTCAGGAGATGACCAACAATGACTTTGGAGCACGAACAGTTTGACGTTATTGTCGTTGGCGGTGGAGTCAACGGCACCGGCATTGCCATGGATGCAGCCGGGAGAGGCCTGAAAGTCCTCCTTTGCGAAATGAATGACCTCGCGTCAGCCACGTCATCCAGCAGCAGCAAGCTGATACACGGCGGGCTGCGCTATCTGGAACACTATGAATTCCGACTGGTCCGGGAGGCCTTGGCGGAGCGCGAATCACTGCTTCGCAATTCCCCACACATCATGTGGCCAATGCGCTTTCGGCTACCGCACCGACCGCACCTGCGCCCGGCCTGGATGATTCGCACCGGCCTCTTTCTCTACGACCACCTGGCGAAACGGGAAATCCTTCCGGGCTCACGCTCCATCAAGTTCGGTGAGAACGATCCGCTGAAACCGGATATCACCAAGGGATTCGAGTACTCGGACGGCTGGGTCGACGATGCTCGCCTGGTGGTTCTGACTGCGAAAAAAGCACAGCAGTTTGGCGCGCAAATATGCACCCGCACCAAATGCGTCAAGGCCGAACAGGGCACCCATGAGTGGAAAGTTACCCTGCGGGACATGACCGATGAAACCGAAAGGACGGTATCAGCCAAGGCCATTGTGAATGCTTCTGGCCCCTGGGTAAGCAAGTTATTCGGTGAAACCCTGTCGATGCCGGCGCCGAAAATGATTCGCATGGTCAAAGGCAGCCATATTGTGGTTCCCAGACTCAACAAGGGTACCGAAGCGTACATCCTTCAGAATGAAGACGAGCGGATCGTGTTTGTTATTCCCTACGAGGATGAATTCTCGCTGGTGGGCACCACCGATGTCGATTACGAAGGTGACCCCAAGAAAGCAAAAATTTCACCAGAAGAAACCGACTATCTGCTCAACATCGTGAACTCCCATTTCAAGCGGCAGCTTGAACCCTCGGATGTGATCTGGTCCTACTCCGGCGTGCGCCCTCTAATGGACGACGAGCAGGAAAATGCCCAGAAGGCATCTCGGGACTACTCCTTCGAGGTCAATAGTGAGAAAGGCAAGGCGCCACTGATTTCGGTATTTGGAGGCAAGATTACCACCTACCGCAAGCTGGCCGAGGCTGCCACCGACAAACTGTGCCAGTTCTTTCCCGAGGCCGGCGGGCGCTGGACCAAAACCGGAGTTTTACCTGGCGGTGACTTTGCCAACCACGAGGCGCTTGAAGAGAAACTCAGGCGAGACTTCCCCTGGCTTTCCGAGAAGGTGATCAGCCGCTACGTGCGTACCTATGGTACCACCAGCTATGACATTCTCCGGGACTGCCACTCGATGGACGATCTGGGCATCCATTTCGCCGGAACCCTTTACCAGCGGGAAGTCGAGCATCTGATCAAGAACGAATGGGCCATGACGTCGGAGGACATTCTCTGGCGCCGGACCAAACAGGGGCTTTACGCCAGCGACTCGGATGTTGAAGCCCTGGAACGTTTTCTGATGAAAGCTGTCAGTACCGATAATCGCAAGACCGCTCTCCACCACAGCGCCTGAAGCTCTCTCAGGCATCCTTGCTCCGGCCGGATTCTATCCGCCCGGAGCTTTTTTACGCCGGAGTACACGGACAGGGGGAGGGCTTTCCCAAAACACGCTGTAAATACGTCCCTGTAGGCTCGGCTCCGCCATCCCTGGCTCCGCACGGTTTTGGGAATGCCCTCCCCCTGTCCTCGGCAACTTCGTGTATCAACTCCCACAAAAAAAGGTTGAGGGGTAAACCTCAACCTTTTGTGCTCCCACTTTCGAGGGTGCTTGCCTCCGTTCGAGACGATCAGAATGTCAGTTGCGAACCAAAGATGATCGCATCGTATTCACCCTGCCCGTCACGGGTACCCAGTGTTGTGTATTCCGCCATCAGGGTCAGGTGGTCTGTCGCCGCGTAGCGAGCGAAGAGCATGGTCAGATCGGTGTCGTCACCGTCACCGGCGATGAAGTCATCCTCGCCTTCACCGTAGCTGACACCCAATGTGGTCCGGTTGATCTGGTAAGTCGTCTCAACATACCACTGGCTGGCATCTTCCTCGTTCGGGTCCAGGCGAGCGGCAAACACTCCGTTGCCTGTACCCTGGGTCATGCCGTAGTTGCCTCGAACAGACAGGCCACCAAAAGAGATGGAACCGCCGAAGTCGATACCGGACATGGTGTAGCTATCAAAAGCACCGGTTTTCGAGTCCACGTCCTGGGTGAAGCCACTGGACCATAGGGAGAAATTGTTGCCGGAGTACACCACGTTCGCTTCGATCCGGGGCATAGTGTATTCAGCGTCTGCCGCCGCCGGAAAATCTGCTTCACTGACCTTCGACGGACTGAACAAACCTACCTTGAACTGAAGCCCGCCCAAGCTGTTGGAGGTGTACATCACACGGGGTGTGAAGTTGGCATAGAAGTAGCCGTTGCCAATGCGCCCGGCCGTTGCCGCCACCTGGTCCGGGCCACCGATCAGACCAACGCCCAGAGCACTGCCGTTATCACCAATAGCAGGCACCCCATATATCCCGAAGCCCTTACCAATATTTACCTTACCGAAATCGCCGGCCACGGCAATCTCGGAGACCCGGCTGCGAAAATCGGCATTGGCATCACCGGGCGCAATATTGGCGTTCATCTGGAAATGGCCGGACACTTCCAGACCATTTTGGGTCGGTGCATAAATGTTGGTTTGCAGCGTTGCCGGGTTGAAACCGGTCGTGATGGTAAACGAGTCTTCGTCCGTTGGTTGGTCATAATTGCCGAACACCGCAAAGATCGGAATGTGGCCATTAAAGCCCGCTTTCCACCCGTTATCAGATTCAAAGGACACCTCCGCCAGGGCTGGCGAGCAGACCCCTGCCGCCAGCAGCAGGGAGGCTGCCAATGGGGCCTTCCGGAAAGAACGGTTGTTGGACGACACAAAGACATTGTTATTTTCGATCATGTTAGCTTCCTGTTTTTGTTAGCGCTGAACTGTCGAAGCCACCTGAAACGCTTTGCCCAAGGACATAGCTGCGGCGAAACGCCTGGCGACTGACTTCGTTAACGAACCGTCTGGTTTTCGCATTGCGCCATATCGGTTCGAAACAGAATAAATTTAGCGCTGAAAATTGCAAATGGAAAGTTTATGATCGAAAAAATTTTCGTTTAGACCACCTTAAGAAGGCTTTAGAAATAGGCATAAATGGTTAACCAACTGTTTTTAATGCACTTAAGTCACCCTTCACCCTAAATAAAATTTTTCGTTGACGAACTTTCTAACGAACCATATGATCTTAAATTGTACGAAAAGCAACAAAAACAAGAGGCGATCATGAACAAATACCCGTTGCTAGTCGGCCTGATACTACTGGTGAGCCAACCGGTAATCGCGGGCCCTCTCTTCGACTCACTTTCCAATGAGAAGCGATCGCTTATCCGCACACTGATCCAGGACCACTTCCCGGATTCGACCCTATCGGAAGACGAACAGGCTGAAGAACTCGCCTGGTTTACACATGCCGCCGCGGAGCTCCAGGGAACATCGATATCGGTTCTCTCCGAACAATTACCGACCCATGACTACGAGGCAGAGGTACTGGCACCCGCGTTTTCAATGCTGACGGGGATTCCGGTAATCCATGACAGGAAGCCCGAAGGCGAGGTGATTCGCCAGATCAACCTTCAGCGCATCATGGCGGCCAAGGGGCGGTACGACGCATTTGTGAATGACTCGGACATGATTGGCACCCATTCCCGCAGCGGCTGGGCTCTGGCGCTGAGCGATTATATGGAAGGTGCAGGGAAGGCATTTACACTGCCGACCCTGGCACTGGAAGATTTCATTGGCCTGGAGTTCGTCACTGGCCCCGACGGCAAGATCTACCAGCTACCCGATCAGCAGTTCGCCAACCTGTACTGGTTCCGTTACGACTGGTTCCAGCGCCCCGAACTGAGGGCCCAATTCAGGGAGCGCTACGGCTACGAGCTTGGCGTGCCCGTCAACTGGTCCGCATATGAGGACATCGCAGAATTTTTCTCGGTTCACGTGCAGGAGATCGATGGCGAACGTGTCTACGGGCACATGGACTACGGCAAGCGGGACCCATCTCTGGGATGGCGTTTCACCGATGCCTGGTTCTCCATGGCAGGCGCGGGTGATCAGGGGATTCCCAACGGATTACCGGTCGATGAATGGGGCATTCGTATGGAGGGCTGCCATCCTGTTGGCTCTTCCGTCAGTCGTGGCGGCGCCACCAACAGTCCGGCAGCGGTCTATGCGCTGGAAAAATACATAGACTGGTTGCAGCGCTTCGCTCCTCCGGAGGCGGCAAACATGACCTTCTCGGAAGCCGGTCCCGTGCCGGCCCGGGGGCAGGTCGCACAGCAAATTTTCTGGTACACCGCTTTTACCTCCGATATGACAAAAGAGGGGTTGCCCGTCGTGAACGAAGACGGCACTCCGAAATGGCGGATGGCGCCCTCCCCTCGCGGCGCCTACTGGCAGGAGGGTATGAAGCTCGGATATCAGGACGTGGGCGCCTGGACCATCCCGCGAGCCATGGGGGCGGACCAGCAGAAAGCAGCGTGGCTTTATGCCCAGTTCACCGTCTCGCGCACCGTGTCACTCCAGAAGACCCTCTACGGTCTGACACCCATCCGGCTTTCAGACCTGGAATCGCCGCAAATGCAGGCAAAAGCGCCAACTCTGGGAGGCCTTGTCGAGTTCTACCGTAGCCCAGCTAGAACCGCCTGGTCGCCCACTGGAGTGAACGTGCCAGACTACCCCAGGTTGGCCAAGCTATGGTGGCCAAACATCGCCGATGCGGTAACGGGGAAAATGAGCCCACAGCAGGCGCTCGATAACCTGGCTGCAGCACAGGACCGGGCGCTGTCAGTCATTGAGCGTAATTTCCTGGCAGGTAATTGCGGCCCTAAAATGGCAGATGAAGGAAAGCTAAAGGGCGAGGATTGGTGGCTGGCCCAACCCGGTGCGCCCAAACCTCGCCTGAGCAATGAGAAACCCCAGGGCAAAACCATCCGTTACGAGGACCTGCTCAGGCAGTGGGACATCGCGGGCAACTGAACAAGCTCCCGGCCTCAATCGGGCTCAAGAAGCCTGGCAATTCTGCGCTGAAGTTCGGGCACAACCTCGCTTTCAAACCAGGGATTCCGACGCAACCAGAGGTTATTTCTCGGGCTGGGGTGAGGCATGGGCAGAACTTCCGGCCAATATTCCCGCCAATGCTGGACATTGGCCGTGACGGATTTACGACAGTCGGCCAGGTGCCAGGCATGGGCATATTGGCCGATGACCAGAGTCAACCCGATATGCCGCAGACGATCCAGCAACAGGTTGCGCCAGGCCGGCGCGCACTCCGGACGCGGCGGAAGATCCCCGGACTTACCGGTACCCGGATAGCAAAACCCCATGGGCAGGATGGCGAGCTTCTGCTCGTCGTAGAAGGTATCCCGGGTTACTCCCATCCATTGTCGAAGCCGATCGCCGCTGGGATCATTGAAGGGCAAGCCGGTTTCGTGCACTCGCCTGCCCGGCGCCTGCCCGACCACCAGAATTCGAGCGCTTTCCGATATCTGGATGACCGGCCTTGGGCCACGTGGAAGAACGTCCGCACAAATCGTACACGCCCGCACGCGCCGAACCAGATCGTCGAAGGGAAGCCGGGAAAGATCTTCAGTCATGGGTGTTCCGTCATAAGGGCGATTGCATATACGGGCATTTCCCGTAACGATAGAGGCACAATCACGACACAACAAGTCTCGAAGGACACACCATGAATGCCAAAGCAGGCCCTCTTCCTCTGCCGGAAATTGATGTCGAGGAGTTCAGGAAAGTCGTACGCACGCGCCGCTCCATCAGGCGCTTCACCGATGAGCCGATTCCCGAGATGGTGCTTGAGGATTGTATGGAGTTGGCAACCCTGGCGCCCAATTCCAGCAACCTCCAGCCCTGGGAATTTTTCGTCGTCCGCACGCCGGAGCTGAAGGCAAAGCTTGCCCACGCCTGCCTTGGACAGAATGCCGCGAAAACCGCCGCTGCGCTGATCGTGGTGGTTGCCCGACCGGATAGCTGGCGAGATCACGCCCGGCAAGCCCTTGAAGACTGGCCGGAAGAAAAACTGCCACCGATCGTTGAAAAGTACTACCGCAAAGTCGCCCCCATCCACTACAACCAGGGCCCCTTCGGGATTCTGGGGTTAGCGAAGAAAGCGGCAGGCCTTGCCGTGGGAATCACTCGGCCTGTGCCCCGGGGGCCCTACTCCACCTGCGAGATGAAAATCTGGGCCACCAAGTCCACAGCCCTGGCGGCCCAGAACCTGATGCTTGCACTCAGGGCCCACGGCTATGATTCCTGCCCCATGGAGGGTTTTGACGAGTATCGTGTCAAGAAACTGCTCAACCTGCCCGAGAAAGGACTGGTGACCATGGTGCTGGCCGCCGGCCGACGGGCAGAAAACGGCGTTTACAACCGGCAATACCGTTTTGATCAGAGCCAGCTGGTTCACTACCTCTGATCCCGCGACGGCAATCCGGCTTCATACCTCCGGATTGCCCAGCGCCTCAGCGGCTCCCAGCAGCCCGGTGTAGGGCTCGGTGACCACAAAGACCGGCGTGAACTCCAGCAGCGGTCGCATTCTGCCTTTATCCTCAAAGCCGTTCCGAAAGGGACTTTCCAGAAAGAAATCGAGAAAACGGGGCAGGATTCCGCCGCACAGATAGACGCCGCCAGTGCTACCCAGGGTCAGAACCCCGTTACCGGCTACACGACCGAGGATTTCACAGAAGTGGCGAAGCGTGTGTCGAGCCAGGCTGTCGGTGTTTTCCACTGCAGCCGCGGTGATTTTTTCCGGCGCATCCAATGGGGCGGCCACGCCCTGAATTTCGGCATGGGCCTGATACAGATTCAGCAGGCCCTGACCACAAAGGATACGCTCTACGGACACCCGCCCAAATCGGGCCTTGAGAATCCGCAGCACCGCCATTTCGGTATCGTCCGTGGGGGCGAAATCCACGTGGCCACCTTCGGTCATTAACGGCACCCAACCGTGCTCAATGGGCACCAGACCTGAAACGCCGAGCCCGGTTCCGGGGCCCATCACCAGCCGGGGTCGACGGCTGTCACCCGGCCCACCACATACATGCACCAGGTGTTCGTCCGGAACATGGGGAACGCCGAGCGCCATGGCGGTAAAGTCATTGATCACCTTGAATCTGGACCAGCCGAACTGCGACCGGACCTCTTCGATATCAAAGCGCCAGTGATTGTTGGTCATGCGAACCTGGGTACCGCGAACCGGTGAGGCAACGGCCAGACAGGCTCCATCTACCTCTGAAACTCCGACCCGGACCAGGTAATCCCGCACAGCTTCATCGAGATTGGTGTATTCCCCGCAGGGCAGAATCTCGATGGCCCCGGGTTGCACGCTGCCCTGTTCTACCAGGGCGAAACGCGCATTGGTCCCGCCGATATCACCGACCAGTGAGTAATGTGTTGCTGTCATGCCTCATGATTCCAGAAAAAGCTGGCCCCTTCCTCGGGATTGCTGGCCGCACGTCGCATCCAGCCAAACAACTCCCGACCATAGCCATGATGATACCCGGTCAGGTCTGCTTTTTCAGAGTCCCGGCCGGCGAACTCCTGTTCATCCACGCGGATGGCAAGCACACCGCTTTCGGCATCAAGGCAGACCGTATCGCCATTCTTGACCTTGGCCAGCGGGCCACCATCCAGCGCCTCCGGGTATACATGGATCGCCGCGGGCACCTTGCCCGACGCGCCGGACATACGGCCATCAGTCACCAGGCCCACCTTGAACCCGCGATCCTGCAACACGCCAAGGTAAGGGGTAAGCTTGTGCAGCTCTGGCATGCCATTACTCTTGGGCCCCTGGAAACGCACGATCACAACGCAATCCCTGTCCAGGTCGCCAGCCTCAAAGGCTGCCTTGAGCTCGTTCTGGTCATTGAATACAACAGCCGGCGCTTCAACTTTCCGATGCTCCGGGGCAACGGCAGAGACCTTGATAACGCCCCGGCCAAGATTGCCATCGAGCACCCTCAGCCCCCCATCGGGAGCAAACGGCTCGGCAACCGGGCTGAGCACATCCGGCCGAAGGCTTTTCTCCGGAGCCGGCTTCCAAACCAGCTTCTCATCCACCAGCTCCGGCATCTCGGTATAGCGCTCAAGGCCATAGCCAACCACCGTGTTCACGTCATTGTGCAGGTACCCGCCGCTCAGCAGCTCCCGAATCAGGAACGGGGTACCGCCAGCCTCGTGGAATGCATTCACATCTTCCTGCCCGTTGGGGTAAATCCGGGTCATGGAGGGGACCACGGAGGAAAGCTCGGCGTAGTCGTTCCAGTCGATAATGATCCCTGCCGCCCGGGCAATAGCGATCCAGTGAATGGTGTGATTGGTGGAACCACCTGTGACCAGCAGCGCTACCAGAGCATTGACGATACTCTTCTCATCCACCATATCGCCGAGACCGAGCTCGCCACCGTGGGGCTTGGACAGCCTGATTACCTGCTCGGTCGCGGCCCGGGTAAGCTCGTCGCGCAGCGGAGTATTGGGATTTACAAAAGCTGACCCGGGCAAATGCAGCCCCATGACTTCTACCAGCAGCTGGTTGCTGTTGGCGGTGCCATAAAAGGTACAGGTGCCCGGACTGTGATAGGACTTGCTCTCGGCCTCCAGCAATTCCTCCTTGCCAACCTTGCCCTCGGCGTAAAGCTGACGAATCCGCTGCTTTTCCTTGTTAGGCAGCCCTGAAGGCATGGGGCCTGCCGGAACCAGAATGGTAGGCAGATAGCCAAAGCTCAGCGAGCCGATAAGCAGGCCGGGCACAATCTTATCGCAAATGCCCAGTAGCAGCGTGGCATCGAACATATTGTGACTCAGGGCCACGGCGGTGCTCATGGCGATGGTGTCCCGGGAAAACAGGCTCAGCTCCATACCTGGCTGGCCCTGGGTTACACCATCGCACATGGCGGGCGTGCCACCGGCCACCTGCGCCACGGATCCCATGCCCCGGGCTGCCTCCCGAATAAGATCCGGGAACTTTTCGTAGGGTTGGTGGGCCGAAAGCATATCGTTATAGGCCGTTACCATGGCCACGTTGGCCTTGTTCATGAACTTCAGGGTGTCTTTGTCGCCCTGATTACAGGCCGCAAAACCGTGGGCCAGATTGCCGCAGGACAGAGAACTCCGGTGCGGGGATTGGGCTTTGAGAGCATTCATGCGGTCCAGGTAGTCCTGCCGCGTGGGGCGACTGCGCTCGATGATTCTCTGGGTAACCTTGTCTACGGTCGGGTGCATGGTGGGCTCCATTGCATAATTTATTAGAGTGGTCGTCTTTAGACGTAATTTTACTTCCTTTTTTTGGCATTTCCACCGTTGAATCGTTCATTTCTTCTTTTTTTGTTGTTATATTTACTACATTGCAGAGGTTAAACGAACAAAAATCGACCATCCAAGGAGTCAGACGATGACAATCCGTATCGCAATCAACGGTTTTGGCCGCATCGGTCGCAATGTTCTCAGAGCATTGTATGAAAATAACTACCGGAGCCAGCTCCAGGTTGTCGCCATCAACGACCTTGGCGACGCCGAAACCAACGCCCATCTGCTCAAGTATGACAGCGTTCACGGTCGATTTGATGCCGACGTCAGTCACGACGCAGAATCCCTGACCGTTAACGGGGACCGGATTGCCATTACCGCTCTCCGCAACCCCGAGGAACTGCCCTGGAAAGACCACCGCGTTGATGTTGTTTTCGAGTGCACCGGCCTCTTCACCAAACGCGACAAGGCGGCTGCACACCTGACGGCCGGCGCCCGCAAGGTTATCATCTCGGCTCCCAGCCCGGACGCCGATGCCATGGTGGTATACGGCGTGAACCACGAAACACTGACCGCCGACCACGACATCATCTCCAATGCGTCCTGCACCACTAACTGCCTGGCGCCGGTGGTTGAAGCCCTGCACAAGACCATTGGCATCGAGAGTGGCCTGATGACCACCATCCACTCCTACACCAACGATCAGAAGCTGAGCGACGTTTACCATTCCGACCTCTATCGGGCACGCTCAGCCACCCAGTCAATGATCCCAACCAAGACCGGCGCCGCTGCCGCCATTGGCAAGGTCATTCCGGAGCTTGACGGTAAACTGGATGGCCTGGCGGTTCGCGTTCCCACCATCAATGTGTCACTGGTGGATTTCGGCTTCATTGCCAACCGAGAGACAACCGTGGAGGAAGTCAACCAAGCGGTCAAAGCAGCCGCCGAGCAGAATCCGGTTCTCGGCTATAATGTTGAGAAACTGGTGAGCGTGGATTTCAATCACAACGCACTCTCCAGCATCTTTGACGCCAACCACACCCGGGTTCTGGGCCGTCACGTAAAGGTCATGGCCTGGTACGACAATGAATGGGGTTTCTCGAACCGCATGCTGGATAATGCCCTCGCCCTGATCAAGGCACGCCAGTAAATCTGGCCGGCCCGGCTGAATCCACTACCCTGTTCGAGACCATTTTGAAGAACCAAAGGACACCAACCATGCTCAGGCGTACCAAGATTGTCGCCACCCTCGGCCCCGCCACTGACTCGCCGGAATCCCTCGCGGCCATTATTGCCGCCGGTGTAGACGTTACCCGACTGAACTTTTCCCACGGCAGCGCCGAGGAGCACATCGGCCGAGCTCGCCGTGTTCGCGAGGCGGCAGCTTCGCAAGGCCGGTTCGTCGCCCTGCTGGCTGACCTGCAGGGCCCCAAGCTCCGCATCGCCCGCTTTGCGGAGAACAAGGTCACCCTTCAGGCAGGCCAGACGTTCGTCCTGGACGCTGCCATGGACAAAGAGGCCGGTACCAAGGAAAGAGTCGGGATCGATTACGAGCAGCTCATTGAAGATGTGGAACCTGGCGACATTCTGGTTCTCGATGACGGTCGCATAGAGATGGAAGTTCAGTCGGTCAGTGAGCACAGCATCACCTCCACTGTTCTGATCGGCGGTCCGCTCTCCAATAACAAGGGTCTGAACAAGCGTGGCGGCGGCCTGTCCGCCGAGGCACTGACAGAAAAGGACAAGCAGGACATCGTGACAGCCGCCAAACTGGGCGCGGATTACGTGGCGGTTTCGTTTGTTCGCACCGCCGAGGATATGCACATAGCCCGCCGCCTGCTGAAAGAGGCAGGCTCTGATGCGGGCCTGGTCGCGAAAATCGAGCGAGCGGAACTCGCCGACGATGTGGAAGCCCTGGACGCGGTCATCGAAGCGTCCGATGCGGTGATGGTCGCCCGTGGCGATCTGGCCGTGGAAATCGGTGACGCCCAGCTTGTTGGCGTACAGAAGCACATCATTTCCCGCGCCCGCGTGCTCAACCGTGCGGTGATCACCGCTACCCAGATGATGGAGTCGATGATCACCAGCCCAATGCCAACCCGAGCCGAAGTCTCAGACGTTGCCAACGCGGTTATGGACTACACCGACGCGGTGATGCTCTCTGCCGAGACCGCGGTGGGTGATTACCCCAAAGAAGCCGTGGAAGCTATGGTGCGCATCTGCCTGGGTGCAGAAACGCATCCATCCATGCACCAATCCAAGCACCGGATTCATGAGAGCATGGAAGCGGTGGACGAGGCCATTGCCCTGTCGGCCATGTACGCGGCCAACCATCTTGAGGGCGTTTCAGCCATTATCTGCATGACCGAAACCGGCGCCACGCCAAGACTGATGTCCCGCATCAAGTCGAGCCTGCCGATCTTTGCATTCTCACGCCATCACTCTACCCAGCACCGCGTTGTGTTGTTCCGGGGCGTCCAGACGGTGCCTTTCGATTCTGCCAAGATTCCGAATGAGCGGACGAATGCGTTAGCGGTGTCTGAGCTGGTGAACCGGGGGGCAGTCAAGGAGGGTGATCTGGTGGTGATTACCAAGGGTGATTATGTGAATGCCCAGGGTGGGACCAATACCATGAAGATTGTTCGGGTTGGGTCAGATATTCGCTGACTGCAAGCATTCTTTCCAGCCCTCAGTCGATTGGTGCATGGCCGCGTAGCCTGCGGCGATGTGCGAATCGGCAGCGGGGTTCCCCTTTCCAAAAACCGCTACGAGCACATCCATGTGCGCTTGGCTGTGGCCATCCTTGGCCACAGACATTTTTGGAAAGGGGAACCCCACTCCCTCCCCCGAAGTTTTTTCAGTCTTCGCTGTGTGACAGCTTTTCTAGCATTGAGAGCGTCATGTAGGTCGGATTAGCCGCAGGCGTAATCCGACAAACAATCTTTAAACCGGGAAACCCACCACGAGTCCGTCGGATTACGCCTGCGGCTAATCCGACCTACGAGACAACGAAATCACGGTGCCTACCGGCGTTATCGAAAGGGTTGGCAAGCCCTTTGGGGCGGGGTTCCCGGAAATGTCGCTGGCCATGGATGGCCAGCGCCAAGCGCACATGGGTGAGGCGGAGCGTTTATGAAGCGAAGCTTCATGCGACAGACGAACGACAGCAATCTGTGATTGCTGGCTGGACCCCAAAGGGGTGCTTGTAGCGTTTCCCGGGAACCCCGCCCCAAAGGGCAAAAACTCCCAAGAAGCAGGCTACACGGGCAATTAACCACAGTCAGAGGTCAGCAAGACTCCCCCGCGCAATCTCCGTAATCTGCGCCCAGTCTTTGGCCGCCACCACATCCGCAGGGGTCAACCAAGTACCACCAACAGCCTGGACGTTGCCGAGTGCCAGGTAGTCGGCTGCGGTGTTTCTGCGGATGCCGCCGGTTGGACAGAAGGTGACATCCGGGAAGGGACCATTGAAGGCTTTCAGGGCCGGGATGCCGCCGGCGACTTCGGCGGGGAAGAATTTGAATTCTCGGTAGCCTAGATTGTAGCCAACCATCATTTCCGAGATGGTGGCAATACCCGGCAAGAGCGGCGCTTCCGAGGTTACGCCGAACTCCAGGATGGATTCGGTTACGCCCGGGGTGATTACGAACTGGGCGCCAGCCGCTTCAACCTGGCGATATTGGGCAATGCTGGTGACAGTGCCCGCGCCCACCCAGGCGTCTGGAATGGCTTTGCGGACTTCTTCGATGGCCTTGAGGCCGTGTTCGGTGCGCAGGGTGATTTCCAGGACGTTGATGCCGCCATCAACGAGCGCCTGACACAGGGGCACGGCGTCCTCAAGCTCCTGAATAGCGATGACAGGCACAAGGGGTGAGGATTGCAGTACTGCCCTGACGCGCTCGCGATGGTAGTCGGAAAGTTGGTTCATGGTTTTCTCCATAACAAAGGTCGGGCGTTTCAGGGGCTCCAGAACAGCTGGAGGCCAGGCTTGAGGAAAGCCCTGATGGGCATTTCGAGAACCTTATCCGGTTCGGACAGGGCTCGCTCCAGTGTCTGCAGCTTGTCCTCGCCTTTCAGATGCAGTGCCGTGAAACGGGCATCCCTCAGGGGCGGCCAGGTCAGGGTGATGCGTTTTTGCGATTGCGACGGGGGCGTGGTGGCCGCAACGATGTCCTGACACTCCGGATCCATGGCGCCCCGTAGTTCCGGCGCGTCCGGGAACAGCGATGCCGTATGGCCGTCGTTGCCCATACCTAGAATCAGCACGTCGATGGGCAGGGCCAAATCGGCCAGCTCGGCCTTGACCCGTTCCAGGCCTTCGGCAGGTGTGGCACCAGGCTTTTTGAGCGACAGGAATCGGGCCGATGCAGCCTTGTTCTGCAGCAGATTCTCCCGAACCAGGCGAGTGTTGCTGGCGTCGTCGCTTTCGTCCACCCAACGCTCATCCGCCAGCAGGACGTCTACCCTGCTCCATTCCAATTCCTTGTCCGAAAGTGCCTTGAAAAATGGCAGTGGCGTGGAGCCGCCGGATACCACCAGGCTCGCCCTGGGCGCTTCTCTCAGACGGGCAGCCAGAACCTCTGCTACTGCGTCCGCCAGATTCAGGGCGACGCTCTCGGGCGTTTCTCCCGAGCGGTCGCTGACTCCCTCAGGCAAGCGAAGATCAGACATCTTCATACCAGCTCCTTCCGTCCCGGGTAATCATGGCGATGGAGGCAACCGGGCCCCAGGTTCCAGCGGCGTAACGCTTGGGCGGTTCGCCGCTGTCTTTCCAGTTCTGGATAACCTGGTCTACCCAGCGCCAGGCGAACTCCACCTCGTCACGGCGGACAAACAAGTACTGGTTGCCTTTCATCACCTCCCACAACAGACGCTCATAGGCGTCGGGTATCCGGTCGGTGGCAAAGGTCTCGGAGAATGTCAGTTCCAGCGGGCCCTGGCGCAGGCGCATGCCCTTGTCGAGACCCTGGTCCTTGGTGAGGATCTTCAGAGCCATGCCCTCATCCGGCTGCAGGCGAATGATCAGCTTGTTATTGGCCAGGTGCTTCTGGTCCGGATCAAAGATGTAGTGCGGCGCCGGCTTGAAGTGGATGATAATCTGCGACAGCTTTTCGGGCAGGCGTTTGCCGGTGCGGATGTAAAAAGGAACACCGGACCAGCGCCAGTTGTCGATTTCGGCTTTCAGTGCAACAAAGGTTTCGGTGGCACTGCCCTTGTTCGCACCCTCCTCTTCAAGATAGCCGGGTACCGGTTTGCCGTTGCTGGTGCCAGCGGTGTACTGCCCGCGAACAACATAGCTGTCCATCATGTCTGGCGTTATCTGCTTCAACGCCTTGAGCACTTTTACCTTTTCATCACGGATGCTGTCGGCAGACAGGTCGGAAGGCGGGTCCATGGCAATCAGGCACAGCAGCTGCAACAGATGGTTCTGGATCATGTCGCGAATCTGGCCAGCCTTGTCGAAATAGCCCCACCGGCCCTCAATGCCCACGCTCTCAGCGACGGTGATTTCCACGTGGGATATGTGATTCTGGTCCCATTGGGAGGCAAACAGGTTGTTGGCAAACCGCAGGGCGATCAGGTTCTGGACGGTTTCCTTGCCCAGGTAATGGTCAATCCGGAAAAGCTGGTTCTCGTTATAGACCTCGCCCAACTCATCGTTGATCACCTTCGACGACTCCAGGTCGTGGCCGATCGGTTTCTCTACCACTACACGTGTCTTTTCGGTACAGCAACTGGCGGAGCGGAGATTTCGGGCGATCACACCATACATGGACGGTGGGGTTGCCATATAAACAATGAGCTCATTGTTGGCGTCATCACGCCACTCGTTGAGCACACCAAAGGCGTCCGGTTCGTTGAAATCCAGAATCTGGTAATCAACCCGCTTGAGAAAGGATTTGGCCAGTTCGGCATCGAACTCTTCCGGCTTTACGTGCTGCTTCAGTTTGTCGAACAGCTGCTGGCGCACGGTCTCGGTATCGGCCTCGGTGCGGGCAATGGCCAGCACCCGGCTGCCATCGGCCAAAAGATTGGCTCGCTCCAACTGATACAGGGCCGGAAACAGTTTACGCTGGGCAAGGTCCCCCAACGCTCCAAATAGCATCAGGTCACAACGGGTATTGATCTTGTTGACCATTGGTTCCTTCTCTCTGGTGGGCAGTCCGTCGCATAAACTCGACGACAGGACTCAATGTAGTAATTTTAAACAAATAATGACATCCAAAAATCAAATTTCCAAGAAAAAACTGCGTTTCGTGATATTTTTACTACCCCAAAACCTGTAAAAAAGCGGTATAATCACCGCGTTTTCAAGACACCGACCGCCCATGATTCAGGGAGTACCATTGATGGCCGCGAACCAGGCGCACCGTGACGACAATCTGCTTGAGGATATCCAGTCCAGGCTGGAGTCCCTCAACAAATCCGAGCGCAAAGTGGCCGAGGCCATTCTTCGCGACCCAAGTGCGGCCACCCGTTACAGCATAGCTGCCCTGGCCAGAGCCGCTGATGTCAGTGAGCCAACGGTAAACCGTTTCTGCCGGGGCTTCTCGGCCACGGGCTTTCCGGATTTCAAGATCCGCCTCGCCCAGAGCATTGCTACTGGTACCCCTTACATTGGCCAGAATGTGGAGCCGGACGACACCGTTGCCGAATTCGCCGACAAGATCATGCTCAGCACCATTGCCAGCCTGGACAAGGCCCGGCAGGCGCTCGACCCAAAAGCCCTGGCCACCGCAATCGATTACCTGATCCAGGCCAAGCAGATCAACTTCTTTGGCATGGGCGGTTCTGCTGCCGTGGCCATGGACGCCCAGCACAAGTTTTTCCGCTTTAATATCCCGGTCATGTCCTACGACGACGCCCTGATGCAGCGCATGGTTGCAGCCGGCGCCAACGTGGGTGATGTCATCGTACTCATCTCCTACACAGGCCGCACCCGGGAAACCGTGGACATCGCCCAACTGGCACGGGCAAACGGTGCTACCGTCATTGGCATCACCAACCCGGACTCTCCCCTGGCAGAAAGCTGCACGGTGGTACTGGGCGTGACCGCTCCGGAGGACACCGAGGTTTATATGCCAATGTCGTCACGCATCATTCACCTGAGCGTTATCGATATCCTGGCAACCGGCGTAACCCTCAAACGCGGCGCGGACTTCCTCGGGCACCTCAAGAAGATCAAGGAAAGCCTCAAGCCGACACGCTTTCCAACGAACTGAAAACGGCCACAAAAAAGATACCAAAGCGAATAATAGAGGGGCTCATCCTCCTACGCCCCTCCTCCCCCTGAAAACTCACCCCCCAAATTCTTCGGGGCGGATGATGTACTAACCCCTACGTTACAACACTATGAAATCCGGTTTCCCAATGTCTGATTGGCAGAAGCTGCAATCGCGGGAACCGGAAGCCTGATCCGGCCATTGCCGATCCAATTTCGGCATCCGGAGATTCCGCTTCCCTGACATTTAAAAAAGATAAAAAGCACAGGACACAGATGATGCAAAACAAAAAGCGCTTTTCTGTAAACAAGCTTCCCCTGGCTGCTGCAATCACTGCCGCAGTCCTGGCAACGCCAGCCGTTGCCGTTGACTTCCACGGCTATGCCCGGGCAGGCGTGTCCACGAACATTGGCAGCGGTGGCGAGCAAACCTGTTTCGGCAGCGGCTCCACCGGCCACTACGTTGGTCGTCTGGCCGATGAGTGCGACACCTATTCTGAGCTGGCACTGGGTGATGAACTGTTCAGCCAGGACGGAAAAACCTTCCGTTTCGATTCCATGCTGGCCTACAGCGCCAACCGCCAGGGTAACGATTACCAGGCCCTGAACGGCTTCAACAACATCAACAACGTGGATTTTGGCAACCAGGAAACCACGTCGAACAGCTCCGACCCCTACGGCGGTGGTGATATTGCGCTTCGTCAGCTTTATGTTTCCGCTAACAACGTGATCGAATCACTGCCCGGCGCCACCCTTTGGGCCGGTAAGCGCTTCTACAAGCGGAAGGATATTCACCAGCTGGATCTGTTCTATGTCAGTAACGCCGGCTACGGTGCTGGTGTCGAGAACATCACCGCGGGCCCCGGCCAACTCTCACTGGCCTACACCAACTCCGATACCAGCGACGGTGACAACTTTGTTCAGAACAACAAGGTCGACGTGCGCTATTCCTTCCCTCTGGCAGGCGGCAACAACCTGGAGCTGATCGGCATCTACGCCATGGCCGACCTCACAGACGCCCAGGAAGACGCCGGCATTAATGATGAGAACGGCTATTTCTTCACCGCCGAGTTCTCTTCCGGCGTGATGGGCGGTTTCAACAAGTTCGCGGTTCAGTACGGTGCCGATTCCATGGGCTTTGCGCTGGCCGAGAATGCCAGTGGCGGCCGGGTGGACAACGGCAACGTGGCCGGCTACTTCGAATCCAGCTGGCGCGTACTCAACCACGGCGTGATCAAGCTTGGCAAAGACTGGGACCTGGGCCACTCCGTGGTCTACGAGCAGGCGGAGTCTCATGACCCGTCCGCCAAAGACGGCGAACGGCTAAGCATCGTTGCCCGCCCGATCTACAACTGGTCGCCGGTAATGAGCACCGCAATCGAAGTGGGCTACAGCGATACCGATCGCCCCTGGTTCACCGAATCCCAGGATCTCGGTAAATTCGCAATCGCCCAGCAGTGGCAAGCTGGCCCCGGATACTGGGCGCGCCCGGTCATCCGTGCCTACGCCGCAACCTTCTTTGGTGACGAAGCCGAAGGAGCTCGCGGTGGCGAAGGTGTCGATGGAGATATCCAGATCGGCGCCCAGATCGAAGCCTGGTGGTAAGGCTCTAAAACCCACACTCTCGTTGGACCTCCTCTGGGCCGGCTTTTGCCGGCCCCTTTTTTTGCCTGCTGAACCCTTTCTACTACCCCGGCACCATTCCATCTACGCCCCGAAAAATTGCCCGACGAAGGATGTCCTTCCGGCTTTATCACGCAACTATGAACCTGACCCAAAAGGGTTCAAAGCCAAACAAAAACAATGGAAAAGGGGATTTCCCATGCCTGAGCAAAAACTGGTTGCGGGCAGCCTTGCACTGGCGTTTTCGCTGGCGCTGGCCGGCTGCAATTCCGGAAGCGACAACCCTGCGCCGGACGACGGCACCGGTGGTGGCGGCCAGACCGATGCACTCCTCGAGCCGGGCGAAAACGAAGCGCTGCTCTATTACAAACGACCTGACGAAAACTACAGCGGCTGGGGCCTGCACCTCTGGAACAACCCGGCGGACGGCTGTGACGGCCTTGCCGAAGGAGTTCCAACCGAATGGAGCAGCCCCCGGTTGCCCGATGGTGTCAGCGACACCTACGGTGCCTGGTACCTGATCCCGATGCGTGAAGCCGGAGAGTGCATGAACTTCATCGTGCACAAAGGTGATGAAAAAGACCTGGGCGGCCTCGACCACCGCTGGCACTTCGGCTCCCTGGGCGATCGCATCTTTACCCTGAGCGGCAGCCAGGAATTGTCCCAAACCCCGATCGAGGCAGAGGCCGTTACCATCGCCGGAGCCAAGGCTCACTGGCTCGATGAAACCACGGTAGTGATCAAGGACGCAGGCAGCCTTGCCCGGGTTGAGCTGCGGCATGACCAGAATGCGCAAATCACCGTTACCGAAAACGAAACGCTTGACGGCGGACAGCCCCTGGCACTCTCTCCAACCTCTCTTGCCCCTGCCCTTGCGGAGAAATTTCCGCACCTGAGTGACTGGCCAGCCTTTGAGGTTCAGGCAGGCAACTCTGACATCCAAACCGCCCTGAAAGGCCAACTGGTCGCCGCCGGCTTTAACAGCAGCGACGATCTGGTTATGGCCACCGGCGTCCAGATCCCGGGGGTGCTGGACGATCTGTTTGCCTATAACGGAGAGCTGGGTGCCGTGATAAACGGCGCTGACGTGGACTTCGCCGTTTGGGCGCCCACCGCACAGTCATTGCGTCTGCACGTTTTCGACGATTCAGGCACGCTGCTTCCGGGCTATCCCGTCAGCATGACTGAGGCCGATGGCGTCTGGACCCACAAGGGCAGTTTTGCGGAACTGGATCAGCAGTTCTACCAGTACGAGGTGACTGTCTACCACCCCAGGACGGGCGCCATCGAGACCACGATGGTTTCAGATCCCTACGCGCTCAGCCTCTCAACCAACGGTCAGTACGCCCAGGTTGTGGATCTGGAGAGCAACCACAAACCGGCTGGCTGGGATTCGCTGTCAACGCCGGCCATGCTGGCTCCGGAGGACGTGGTTGTCTATGAAACCCACATTCGTGATTTCAGTGCCACCGATGAAACACTCGATCCGGCACTCAGAGGCAAGTATCGGGCATTCACCGCGCCCGCAGACGGCAGCGTCGATAGTGTCGCGCACCTGAAATCCCTGGCCGATGCCGGTGTCACCCACCTGCATCTGCTCCCCGCTTTCGACATTGCCACCGTCAACGAGGACCCCACCGGGGTTGTCGACATCAACGATGACTTCAGCCGTCTTTGCGATCTGTCCGAGGAGGCTGCCAGTGCCTATCAGGCATACTGCGCCAGTGGCAAAACGATTCGTCAGGTGCTGGGTGAATTCGATCCGCTGACTGGCGACGCCCAGGCCCTCTACAACACCTTCCGTGACCTGGACAGCTTCAACTGGGGTTACGACCCGGTACACTTCACCGTTCCGGAGGGCAGCTATGCCTCCGACGCAGACGGCACCCAGCGCATCGTGGAGTTCCGGGAAATGGTACAGGCGGCCACTGGGCTTGGTCTGAACGTCGTTATGGATGTGGTCTACAACCACACCAACTCATCCGGGCTTGCCGAAAATTCTGTCCTGGACAAGCTGGTTCCCGGTTATTACCACCGCCAGAATCCGGAAACCGGAGCGGTTGAACAGTCCACCTGCTGCGAGAATACCGCCAGCGAGCACGCCATGATGGAAAAGCTCATGGTGGACTCACTGGTAACCTGGGCGGACCAGTACAAGATCTCCGGTTTCCGCTTTGATCTCATGGGCCACCATATGCTCAGCAATATGGAAAAAGCCCTCGCAGCGGTAAAGGCGGTTGATCCTGACACCTACTTCTACGGGGAAGCCTGGAACTTCGGCGAAGTGGCCAACAATGCCCGGGGCAAAAACGCCATCCAGTCGAATATGGCAGGCACCGGCATCGGCTCCTTCAATGACCGGCTCCGGGATGCCGTCCGTGGCGGTGGCCCGTTTGACGGCGGCGATGCCATCCGCGCCAACCAGGGCTTTGGCAATGGGCTCTTCACCTTACCGAATGATCGCAACAGTGGCAGCGAAGATGAGAAAAACCGCCTGCTGCAGGTCAGCGACTGGGTGCGCATCGGTATTGCCGGCAGTCTGAAAGATTTCAGCTTTGAGACTGCCAGCGGAGATATCCTGAGCGGCGCCCAGATCGACTACAACGGGCAGAATGCCGGCTACACCGACGATCCCCAGGAAATCATCAACTACGTCTCGAAGCACGACAACCAGACCCTGTGGGACAACAACCAGTACAAGGCGGATTACGCCGCGACCACCATGGAGCGGGCACAGATGCAGGTGGTCAGCCTGGCCGTACCCACCCTCAGCCAGGGCATCCCATTCCTGCATATGGGTTCGGAGTTGCTGCGCTCAAAATCCATGGAACGGGATAGCTACGACTCCGGCGACTGGTACAACGAAGTGGATTTCAGTTACCAGAGCTCTGCCTGGAACCGGGGACTGCCTCGCCAGGACAAGGACGGATCGAACTGGGATCTGATCACCGAAGTGATTCAGTCTGCAGGGGCGGGTGCGACGCCTACGCCTGAAGCGATTGCCTACACCAACGAACAGGTACGCGAACTTCTGACCGTGCGCAGGGACAGCCCGCTGTTCCGACTGCAAACGGCCGAGGCTATCCAGAACCGACTGCGCTTCCTGAATACCGGCACCGGGCAGATTCCCGGAGTGATCGGTTACAGCCTGCTGGATGACACCAGTAACAACCTGCCCGATCTGGATGCCGTCAATGATGAGATCGTCGTCGTCATCAACGCCAGCAATACCACTCAGACACTAAACACGTCGCTGAGCGGCACCTTTAATGTCATGGCGGACACATCACCCACAGGCACTGCCAGCGCATCGGACGGTGACTTCTCCGTTCCGGCGCTTTCCGTTGGCGTTTTTGCCCGCTAACCAGCCCTCGATACAGCCACCGGAGAACCCGGTGGCCTTTACAAAAAGAAGGAGAATACCCATGAACATGAAACTTCACACACTCGCACTGGCTTCCGTCCTGGCCGTCACCGGCTGCGCTACGACCGGGGGCGAGCGGGATTACAGTGAGTCTCTGTACCTCCGAGGCCAGTTTGCCTGGTGGGATGCACTGCCCGAATACAAGGTAAAGAAAGTCGACAGCGGACTGTACCGGACTGAAGTGGAACTGAAAGCAGATGGCCAGCCCTACGAGTTCAAGTTTGGGGATGCTAACTGGAGCAGTGGCACCAATTGCGGCTATCTCTCGGAGGCCGACGACAAGGTGGTTGAACTCGACAAACCGGTTAACGCCAATTGTTCCGCCGTATTCGAGAACTTCCGCTTCACGCCGCCGGAGTCGGCGGTTTACGGATTCTACTTTGACACCTCCGGCGAAGTGCCTCAGGTCTATATCAAGAAGGCCGAATAGCAGAAAAGCCCGGGCATTCGCACCGGGCTTTTCATCCTTCGCGGGGCGCCAGTCGGCGCCCTTTTTATGGACCAGAAATCAGGGTCTCTCGACTTCCGCCCGGTTCCTCAGGAACTGCTGGTAGGCAGCGTACTCACGCTGGCCTTCCAGCGACGCCAGGAATTCACGGAGCTGGTTCAGCTCGGTGCTTTGTTCGGCTACCTGACCGTCGGTAACCTCATCCAAAGCGATTACAGCGGCTGAATTGGCCGTCACAGCCTTGCCGAAACGGGTGTCGTCGGCAGGACGGGGCAGAGAAAAGACCTGCTGCAGAATGGCTGGCCCAACATCCGTGGAATTTCTGGCTACGCCCTCGTAGCTTGACCATTCACCAATACCCTCCGGGGTTTCGCCCGCCTCAAGGTCAGCAATGATGGTATCGGCCCTTTCCGAGAGCGCTTCACGTGTCCTGCGCTGCTCAAGGTTGGCACGGATCTGATCGCGAACCTCATCCAGCGGCAGCTGCTCTGCCTCGTGGTATTCACGAACCCTCGCGACCACAGAAACATTGTCACCGACATCGATCAGCTCGGTATTGTAGCCGGCTTCCAGGACATCCTCGGAGAACAACTGCCGAACCAGCCCGGCATGATCAAACGGAGCCTGGCCACCTTCGCGGGTAACACCGGTGGCCTCACGAACTTCGAGCCCGAGCTCTTCTGCCGGGCCGGCCAGATCATCGGCTGCATAGGCGGAGTCGGCAAGCTCGGCGCGAACTTCCGCAAAACGCTCCCTGGCCTGTTCGCGAGCCAATTCACGACGAAGCCGCTCTTCCAGCTCGGCCAGGGATGGCACCTCTGACTCCCTCACATCGTCCAGGCGGATCAGGTGGACACCAAAAGAGGTCCGAACCGGCTCGGAAATTTCCCCTTCCTCGAGGGCGAACAAAGCCTCCTCGAAAGGCTCGGCGTAGATACCACGGCCAGCGTAACCGAGATCGCCGCCCTCTTCCGCGGAGACGGTATCAATCGAATACTCCTTTGCCAGGTCGGCAAAGGACTCACCGGCCGCCAGACGCTCCTGGATGGTGGCCATGGTTTCGTCCGCCTCACTGCCTTCTTCAATCAGGATATGGGAGGCACGACGCTCTTCGCTCGCCAGGTCCGCCGCCCGCTGCTCATAGTAGGCCTGAAGCTCCGCGTCGTCGATTTCAATGTTCTCTGCGAGAGCGCCAAGCGAGAGCGTGATATAGGCAGCATCGACCCGCTCCGGCTGCTGGAATGCCCCTGAGTTCTCTTCATAGAAGGCTTCAATATCAGCTTCGGTAACCGAGATGGAATCCGCCACTGCGTTGGCCGGAATTTCGAGCACCCGGAAACTGCGGGTCTGGTTCTGGATCTGAAGCAGCTGCTCGGCGTTTTCATCCGCCACCAGGCCACTCTGGACGATGCCGGCCCGGATCTGGTTTACCACATACTGCTTGCGCATGGCTTCGCGGAACTCGCCGACGCCCATGCCCATGTTGCGCACCGTGGAAACAAACCGGTCACGGTTGAACTGTCCATCCACCTGAAACTGTGGCATCTGGGTAATCAACGCATCGATATCGGCATCATTGAGTTCCAGCCCCTGAGCGTTGGCGTCCTGGATCAGGACCTGCTCCTGGATCAGGGAATCCAGCACGTCCGTCCGGATCTGGTCTTCGTTGAGCATGGAAGGATCGGGGGTTTCCATTCTGGATAGCCGGCGCTGACTTTCCATTTGCACCACGCGGAGAAACTCCCGCTCGGTAATATCCTCGCCGTTCACCGTTGCCACCTCAGGCTCGCCGGAGAAGCCGCCAACAATGGCGTCCATTCCCCAGATGGATAGCGACACAATCAGAAGACCAATGATGATCTTGGCAATCGTGCCCTGGGCATTTTCCCGAATATCTTGAAGCATGTTTCTCCCGGATCCCTGTTCAAGGTCGTGCAGTGTTATTCGTTTGAGCGCGCGTTATGGGCGGACCTAACGTAAAAAGGCGCACCCGGTCTGGAATGCGCCTTGAATTCTTCTTGGGTGGCTTCCTGTGACAGAAGCCACCAGAGAAAGAACCGTTACTTAACGGCGTCTTTCAGGGCCTTGCCTGCTTTGAACCCAGGCACTTTGGAGGCCGGAATCTTGATCTCGGCACCAGTCTGCGGGTTACGACCGGTACGAGCAGCACGCTCTTTAACGGAGAAGGTACCAAAACCGATCAGAGTTACCTGATCGCCTTTTTTCAGGGCACCGGTGATGGAGTTGGTCATTGCGTCCAGAGCACGGCCAGCGGCGGCTTTGGAGATATCTGCGGACTCTGCAATTGCATCGATAAGTTCGGACTTGTTCACACTAAACCCCTTCGATTTCAGGTTGAAGATGTTATAGGTTGGTTTGTTTTTTCTCGGACGTTCTCGACTATCGCATAAGCGGTCAGAGAATTCCATTCTTCAGTTTTCTTATTCCTTTCGGCTTAATACCGGCATTCGGAATAGGCACTAACTGCGCGGGAGCCCTTGGTATTGGCTGCTTCACGGCGAAACAGTTATACCAATGGGCTCTCAGGCATGTCAACAACTCATCAAGGCTTTAATGTGTATTTATGCGTTCTGACGCGTCACCGTCTTCGTCACGCGGCTTACCAGACCCGGTTTCCGGGGACGAATCCTCGGCCCTGGGCTCGGGTGGATAAGCCAGCGCAATATCCAGCACTTCGTCAATCCACTTCACCGGGCGGATCTCCAGCGATTCCTTGATGTTCTCCGGTATCTCTTTGAGATCCCTTACATTTTCATCAGGAATAATCACTGTCTTGATGCCACCCCGATGCGCCGCCAACAGCTTTTCCTTCAGACCGCCGATGGCCAGTACACGACCGCGCAGAGTGATCTCACCGGTCATCGCAACGTCGGCGCGAACCGGAATCTTGGTCAGTGAAGAAACCAGCGCCGTGCACATACCGATACCGGCGCTCGGACCGTCTTTCGGTGTAGCACCCTCCGGTACGTGGACGTGCAGATCGTGTTTCTCGTGGAAATCATCCGCGATACCCAGACCGGGCGCGCGACTGCGTACCACCGTCAAGGCTGTCTGGATGGACTCCTGCATCACATCTCCCAGGGAACCGGTCTTGACCACCCGGCCCTTGCCAGGCGTAAGCGCGCATTCAATGTGCAGCAGTTCGCCGCCCACCTGGGTCCACGCCAGACCGGTCACCTGACCAATCTCGTTCTTTTCCTCGGCGAGGCCGTACTTGAATTTCTTGACCCCCGAGTAGTCCTCGAGCATGTCCTGAGTCAGGGTCACAGAGGCCTTTTCACCACTCTCCACATGGTCGCGTACCACCTTGCGGCAGATTTTCGCGATCTCACGCTCCAGGCCGCGCACGCCGGCTTCACGGGTGTAGTAGCGGATCAGGTCGCGGAGAGTATCCTCGGGCAGCTTCAACTCGTCCTTGCGCAGCCCGTTCGCCTTGATCTGCTTGGGCAACAGATACCGCAGGGCGATGTTGACCTTCTCGTCTTCGGTATACCCCGGGATCCGGATGATTTCCATCCGGTCCAGCAGCGCCGGCGGAATATCCATGGAGTTGGACGTGCACACGAACATCACATCGGAGAGATCGTAATCCACTTCCAGATAGTGATCGTTGAACGTGTGATTCTGCTCCGGGTCCAGAACCTCAAGCAGCGCTGATGCCGGATCACCGCGGTGATCCATACCCATCTTGTCGATCTCATCGAACAGGAACAGCGGGTTTTTCACGCCCACCTTGGACAACTTCTGCAGAAGCTTGCCGGGAAGCGCGCCAATGTAGGTTTTCCGGTGGCCACGAATCTCGGCTTCATCCCGGACGCCACCCAGGGCCATGCGGGTGTATTTCCGGTTGGTAGCACGGGCGATGGACTGCCCGAGGGACGTTTTACCAACGCCGGGAGGGCCAACCAGGCAAAGCACCGGTCCTTTGACCTTCTTCACACGGCTCTGAACCGCAAGGTACTCCAGAATACGCTTCTTGACCTCATCCAGGCCGTAGTGATCCCTGTCGAGGATTTCACGAGCTTTCTCGATGTCGTGACGGACACGGCTGCGCTTCTTCCAGGGAATGGCCAGCATCCAGTCAATATAGCCACGCACAACAGTCGCCTCGGCGGACATCGGCGACATCATCTTGAGCTTGTTCAGTTCGGTTTCGGTCTTCTTGCGGGCCTCTTCCGGCAAACCGGCTTCCTCGAGCTTCTGCTCGAGCTCCTCGAAGTCGTTGTTGCCTTCGCCCAGGTTACCCATCTCCTTCTGGATAGCCTTCATCTGCTCGTTCAGGTAGTACTCGCGCTGGCTACGCTCCATCTGCTTCTTGACGCGGCCACGGATGCGCTTCTCAACCTCAATCAGGTCAATTTCGCCGTCCAGCTTGCCCAGCAGCAGGTCCACCCGCTTGCGAATATCCAGGGCCTCAAGCAGTTCCTGCTTTTCGGGAATCCGCATTTCAAGGTGAGCAGCCATGGTGTCGGCCAGACGCTCCAGCTCCTCAATGCCGGTAAGCGCATTGGAAACTTCGGAGGGCACCTTCTTGGACAGCTTTACGTATTTCTCGAACTCGTCCATCAAGGTCTTGACGAGAACTTCCTGCTCACGCTTGGGCAACCCTTCTTCATCCATGAGCACAGCGCCACCTGAGAGATACTCGCCCTCGGTAATATCGCTGATGGTGGCCCGTGCGTTGCCCTCCACCAGCACCTTGACGGTACCGTCGGGCAGGCGAAGCATTTGCAGGACCGTGGCCAGGGTGCCCATCTCGAACACATCCTTCGGGCCGGGTTCATCGGTGGAAGCGTCTTTCTGGGCTACCAGGAGGATTTCCTTGCTTCCTTCCATTGCGGCTTCCAGAGCCTGAATGGATTTTTCTCGGCCCACGAACAGCGGGACCACCATGTGCGGAAACACCACTACGTCACGCAGCGGAAGCAGCGGGTATTCTTGCACGGCATTTTCGGGTATACGGGTCATTGGGAATCCTCTGACGGTATTTCTTTCAGCATATCACCCTTCATTGGGGCGCCCGCAAAAATTGCAATCTTTTTACCAAACGAAACAGGGCAGGAAACTCGGGATACAAAACGCGAAAAGGGGCGTCGCCGCCCCTTTTCATTTCAACCGATGAGCCAGACTCAATCCTCGGGCACAGCCTTGGCGTGATCACTGCTCGCGTAAATCTTGAAGGGCTCGGAATCCCCACTAATTACGCTCTCATCGATCACAACCTTGGTTACGTCATGCTCGGAAGGAATCTGGTACATGGTGTCCAGCAGTGTCGCTTCCATGATGGAACGCAAGCCACGAGCGCCGGTTTTGCGCTCCATGGCCTTACGGGCAACCGCCCGCAAGGCGTCTTCACGGAAATCCAGTTCAACACCTTCCATATCAAACAGTTTCTGGTACTGCTTGGTCAGGGAGTTCTTGGGCTCGGTCAGAATCTGTACCAGCGCCTCCTCATCCAGCTCGTTGAGGGTTGCCACCACAGGTAACCGACCCACGAACTCCGGAATCAGGCCGTATTTCACCAGATCCTCAGTCTCGACGTCCTTTATGATATCGCCCGTATTCTTGGCATCGTCCTGACTGGCTACTGAGGCAGAGAAACCGATGCTGTTCTTCTCGGTACGCTCACGAATGACCTTGTCGAGCCCCGCAAAGGCACCACCGCAGATAAACAGCATGTTGCCGGTATCAACCTGCAGGAACTCCTGCTGGGGATGCTTTCGGCCACCCTGCGGCGGAACCGACGCTACGGTGCCCTCGATCAACTTCAGCAGTGCCTGCTGAACACCCTCACCAGAGACATCCCGGGTAATGGACGGGTTGTCTGACTTGCGGGAAATCTTGTCAATCTCATCGATATAGACAATGCCTCGCTGGGCCTTGTCGACATCGTAATCACACTTCTGCAGCAGCTTCTGGATGATATTCTCAACATCCTCACCCACGTAACCGGCTTCGGTCAGGGTCGTTGCATCTGCAATAGTAAAGGGCACGTTCAGCATCCGAGCCAGGGTCTCGGCCAACAGCGTCTTACCACTACCGGTCGGACCGATCAGCAGAATGTTACTCTTGCCGAGCTCAACATCACCTTTGCCCTCGCCGTAACGAAGACGTTTGTAGTGGTTGTAGACCGCAACCGACAGCACCACCTTGGCCCGGTCCTGACCAATGACGTATTCATCAAGGGTATTGCGGATCTCGGCCGGTGTAGGAAGGCGATCGCTCGGCTCTTCCTGCGCATTCTCCTGGATCTCTTCCCGGATAATGTCGTTGCACAGGTCGACGCACTCGTCGCAGATGAACACCGAGGGCCCTGCAATGAGCTTTCGGACTTCATGCTGGCTCTTTCCACAAAACGAGCAGTAGAGCAACTTGCCGTTATCGTCGCCCCTGCCGTTTCTTTCATCTGCCATTGAAATACCTCTGATCTCGTTTTGCCGGCGTCACTGCCTGATACGCCGGCCAAGTATGATGCGATTACTTCCAGTATTATTTATTCGGTACGCGCTTATCAAGTATTGAATCAATCAGCCCATACTCTTTCGCCTGACCCGGATCCATGAAGTTGTCACGGTCGGTATCCTTGGCGATGGTTTCCAGATCCTGCCCGGTATGATGCGCCAGGATAGAGTTCAGCGTGTGCCGGATTTTCAGGATTTCCCGCGTGTGAATCTCGATATCCGTTGCCTGACCCTGGTAACCACCCAGCGGCTGATGAATCATTACGCGGGAGTTGGGCAGGCAAGCCCGTTTTCCGGCAGCACCGCCGGCGAGCAGGAACGCGCCCATGCTGGCCGCCTGGCCCACACAGAGGGTCGCAACGTCCGGCTTGATAAACTGCATGGTGTCGTAGATGGACATACCCGCAGTTACAGAACCGCCCGGGCTGTTAATGTACAGGTGAATATCCTTGTCCGGATTCTCAGACTCGAGGAACAGGAGCTGGGCCACAATAAGGTTCGCCATGTGGTCCTCTACCGGGCCCACCATGAAGATCACCCGCTCCTTGAGCAGGCGGGAATAAATGTCGAACGACCGCTCGCCGCGAGCTGTCTGCTCGATAACAATCGGTACCAGTCCTGAATTGGTAACCATTGCGGGACCATCGATTGGTTTCTGCGTCATGATGCGCCTGAACTCCTTATGGACAATGGGTCGTGGACTCGAGCCACGGCGGTTTCAATAATGTTGCACCCCATACTTTGCCAGCAGCGGCCCCAGATGAAAACAGCCGGACATGCCGGCTGTTCTCTGGGTCGGCCATCGGGGCCGGCTCTTGAGCCGATCCCGGGCAAAAATCAGCGCTGGGGCTGACCGGCCTGGACGGCCTCTTCGTACTTGACCTTCTTCTCTTTGACCTTGGCCTGCTCCAGCACATGGTCAACAACGGCATCTTCCAGAACGGAAGACTCGATCTGGCTCTTCTGCTCCGGGTTGCTGTTGAAGTGAGCAACAACTTCATCAGGCTGTTCATACGTAGACGCGATTTCCTGGATCTTTTCGTCTACTTTTGCCGGGTCGGCTTTCAGGTCGTTCTTCTTGACCACTTCCTGGAACAGCAGGCCGGTCTTCACGCGGCGCTCAGCCTGCTCCTGGAAGATTTCCTTCGGCAGCTGCTGGAAATCAACCTGGCCGCCGAAGCGCTGAACCGCATCCTGGCGCAGGCGATCGATTTCCTGGTCAACCAGAGCAGCCGGGATATCCAGCTCAGTGGTTTCCAGCAGTCCATCAACAACGTCGTTCTTGACCTTGTTGGAAACCGCCTGCTTGAGTTCGCGCTCCATGTTCTTTTTGACTTCTTCACGGAAGGCAGCTTCATCTTCGGCATCAATGCCGAACTTCTTGAAGAATTCGGCGTCGAGTTCCGGCAGTTGCGGCTCTTCAACCTTGTGAATCTTGATCTCGAACTTGGCCGGTTTACCCGCCAGGTCTTCGTTGTGGTAGTCCTCCGGGAAGGTAACCTCAATCTCCATGTCCTCGCCGGCCTTACCACCAACGATGGCCTTCTCGAAGCCAGGGATCATCTGACCGGAACCCAGGGTCAGGCGGTGACCTTCAGCGGCGCCACCTTCAAATTCCTCGCCATCAATAAAGCCTTTGAAATCAATGGTCAGCACGTCCTTGTTCTTGGACTTGCGCTTGACTTCTTTCATGGTGGCCTGCTGGCGACGCAGGTTGTCGATCATGTTATCGACGTCTTTGTCAGTGATCTCGGAGGTCAGCTTCTCGACTGAGATCTTGCTCAGATCGCCCAGTTCGATTTCCGGCAGCACCTCGAAGGTAGCAACAAACTCAAGGTCCTTGCCCTCTTCCATGGTCTTGGGCTCGAACTTCGGCCATCCGGCCGGGTTGATATCCTGCTCCTGCAGTGCCTTGATGTAGTTGTCGCGCATAACCTCGCCAACCACTTCCTGGCGGACGCTGTCACCGAAACGACGCTTGACCACGCTCATGGGCACCTTACCCGGACGGAAACCGTTCAGGCGAACGTTACGCGCGGTTTCCTGCAGGCGTTTCTGGACCGCCTGGTCGATTTCCTGGGCGGGCACACCAATCGTCATGCGACGCTCGATGTTGGAGGTCGTTTCAACAGACACTTGCATGGAAGATCCTCAAATTACAGGTTCGGTATGTGAATGAAATTAAAACTAAAAGTCCGATTTCGGGAAAATCCCCGCAAAAGGACCGAAAATTAAAAGCCGGTAGTTTATCATGCTTTGCATCGCCGAGAGAATCACCATACGGCGCAGTTTGATACCCCGTGGGCATACGGCCGACCAATTCATCAGCAAGAGAGATGGGGACGAAACAGAAAAAAGAAAGGGGTGGTGCGCGAGGAGAGACTCGAACTCTCACGGGTTGCCCCACTGGAACCTAAATCCAGCGCGTCTACCAGTTCCGCCACTCGCGCACAACAGAATGCAGAATGCCCGATGGCAGGCTTGCCATCAATCTATTCAACAAACGCGGAATCAACTCTGAAAGAAAAGTGGGGTGGACGAAGGGGTTCGAACCCTCGACCGCAGGAGTCACAATCCTGAGCTCTACCAACTGAGCTACGTCCACCACATCGGGACATGCCTTTTACTTTTCAACTTTGCTGGTTACGGTCGCTCCGGCGCGGACCAAGCCGACGACTTGATGGCGCGCCCGGCAGGACTCGAACCTGCGACCATCCGCTTAGAAGGCGGATGCTCTATCCAGCTGAGCTACGGGCGCTTGACCGTTCGCCCACCTGAACATCCAGAAATTGGTCGGGGTAGAGAGATTCGAACTCCCGACATCCTGCTCCCAAAGCAGGCGCGCTACCAGACTGCGCTATACCCCGTTTGAACTGAACAACAAGTGCCTCAGCAAAGTTGGCGCGCATATTACCGGCGCCGGAGGGTTCCGTCAACACGGATTTCCAAATTCCCTGATACAACAGCCTCTTCAGTGACAAAGCACTGTGCCGAAAGTTCCTTCGAGCCCCCTCAGGCACCCGTTCAATTGGAGTTCCGGTGGAAGCATGAGACAATGCCCAACCTTCAATTTACCCATGCCCAACCGACAAGACGAGACATGACCGCCAAACTGATCAATGGAAAAGAAATTGCCGCCGAAGTAAGACAGCAGGTCGCGGCCGGGGTGGAAGCACGCACACAGCAGGGGCTGCGTGCTCCGGGACTGGCCGTGGTACTGGTCGGCAACGATCCCGCATCCCATGTATATGTAGGCAACAAACGCAAGGCCTGCGACGAGGCAGGAATTCTCTCCCTTTCATACGATCTGCCGGAAGATACCTCCCAGGAAGCCCTGGAAGCACTGATTGACGAGCTTAATGAAAACCCTACCGTGGATGGAATCCTGGTACAGCTCCCCCTGCCCTCGCATCTTGATGCAGACCCGATTCTGGTGAAGATCCGTCCGGACAAAGACGTCGACGGCTTCCATCCCTACAACATCGGCCGCCTGATGCAGCGCAAACCCACCCTGCGCCCTTGTACACCGGCTGGCATCATTACCCTGCTCGATAGCATTGACACGCCCTACAAGGGCCAGCATGCCGTCATCGTGGGCGCATCCAACATCGTCGGCCGCCCCATGAGTATGGAGCTGCTTCTAAAAGGCGCCACCGTCACCGTGTGTCATCGCTTCACGCCGGACCTTGAGAAGTTTGTCCGGGAGGCCGACATCCTGGTTGCTGCGGTCGGCAAGCCCGGCCTGATCAAGGGCGACTGGGTGAAACCGGGGGCAACGGTGATTGACGTGGGTATCAACCGGATGGAAGACGGCAAACTGCATGGCGATGTGGATTTTGCAGCGGCCTCAGAGCGCGCCGCCTACATCACACCAGTTCCTGGTGGAGTTGGGCCGATGACCATTGCGACCCTGCTGCAGAATACGCTGTACGCCGCGGATGTGCTGCACAAGGACTGAGCCAAGGTGTTGGATTATGGCTTCGCCTAATCCAACCTACCAAATCGTGGACTGAATTCGACTTCTGTTGGATTACGGCTTTGCCTAATCCAACCTACAAACGGGAGCAGTCTGTCAGGTAGGTCGGATTAGGCGAAGCCGTAATCCGACAAGCCACAAAAAACCCCGCCGAGGCGGGGTTTTTTATGCGCAGCGCTTACTGCCCGTATTTGGCTTTCGCCTTCAGACGGTAAGCGTGCAGCAGCGGCTCGGTGTAGCCGTTGGGCTGCTCGCGGCCTTTGAGAACCAGATCGAGCGCTGCCTGGAAGGCGACACTGTCATCGAAGTTCCCGGCCATGGGGCGGTAGGCCGAATCACCGGCGTTCTGCTTGTCGACCACCGCAGCCATGCGCTTCATGGTTTCCATGATCTGGTCTTCGGAGCAGATACCATGGTGCAACCAGTTAGCCAGCAGCTGTGATGCAATACGCAGAGTCGCGCGGTCTTCCATCAGGCCGACATCATTGATGTCAGGCACCTTGGAGCAGCCAACACCCTGGTCGATCCAGCGCACAACGTAACCGAGAATACCCTGGGCGTTGTTGTCCAGTTCCTGCTGGATATCTTCGGCACTCAGGGAGGCCGGATCATCCATTACAGGCACTGTCAGGATGTCTTCCAGCGCGGCACGGGTGCGGCTTTCCAGCTGCTTCTGGACATCAGCCACGTTCACCTGGTGGTAGTGAGTGGCATGCAGCGTGGCAGCAGTGGGAGAAGGAACCCAGGCGGTATTCGCACCGGCCTTCGGATGGCCGATTTTCGCTTCCAGCATGCCGGCCATCAGGTCAGGCATGGCCCACATACCCTTACCAATCTGGGCAACGCCACGGAAACCGGTTTCCAGGCCAATGTCCACGTTCCACTGCTCGTAGGCATTGATCCAGGTGGCCTGCTTCATGGGACCTTTGCGGATAAACGGACCCAGCTCCATGGAGGTGTGGATCTCGTCGCCGGTGCGGTCCAGGAAGCCGGTGTTGATAAACACGGCACGCTCTTTGGCGGCATGGATGCAGGACTTCAGGTTAACCGTGGTACGGCGCTCCTCGTCCATGATGCCCACTTTCAGGGTGAAGCGCGGCAGACCAAGAGCGTCTTCAACACGGCCGAAGAACTCGTTGGTAAATGCCACTTCTTCCGGACCATGCATCTTCGGCTTCACGATGTACATGGAACCTTTGGTGCTGTTCTGGAACTGGCCGTTGCCTTTCATATCGTGAATGGCGATCAGCGAAGTGATCAGGCCGTCCATGAGGCCTTCCGGCACTTCGTTGCCGTCTTTCAGCAGGATGGCCGGGTTGGTCATCAGGTGGCCGACGTTACGGATAAACATCAGGCTGCGGCCTTTCAGGCTCAGCTCGCTGCCGTCCGGCGCAGTGTAGCTGCGATCCGGATTCATCTTGCGGGTCAGCTGCTCGCCACCTTTTTCAAAGGTTTCCTGCAGATCGCCCTTCATCAGGCCCAGCCAGTTGCGATAGGCCAGTGCCTTGTCGTCAGCGTCCACGGCCGCTACCGAGTCTTCGCAGTCCATGATGGTGGTGAGTGCAGACTCCATCAGTACCTCTTTGACGTTGGCACCGTCGTCTTTGCCAATCGGATGGCTGGCGTCGATCTGGATCTCGAAGTGCATGCCGTTCTTGACCAACAGCACGCCGGTAGGCGCGTCAGCAGCACCGGTGTAGCCAACGAAGCCGGCTTCGTCTTTCAGGCCAGTGGACTCGCCGTTCTGGAGCTTGACGACCAGCTTGCCACCTTCAACCAGATACTTCGCAGCATCTTTATGGCTGCCAGAGGCCAGCGGCGCAGAGCTGTCGAGCAGGTTGCGAGCCCACTCGATAACTTTGGCCCCGCGAACCGGGTTGTAACCACGGCCTTTGTCGGCGCCGCCTTCCTCGGAGATAGCATCGGTACCGTAAAGGGCATCGTACAGGCTACCCCAGCGCGCGTTCGCCGCGTTGAGCGCAAACCGGGCGTTCATGATCGGAACCACCAGCTGCGGGCCGGCCATGGTGGCCACTTCCGGATCCACATTGGAAGTGGAGATCTTGAACTCGGAGGGCTCGTCAACGAGATAACCGATGTCTTTCAGGAAGGACTTGTACTCGGCCATGTCCAGCTTCTGACCCTTGTGATCGCGGTTCCAGCTATCCATTTTTTCCTGGATCGCATCACGCTTGGCCAGCAGCTCACGGTTACGTGGTGCCAGCTCGTTTACGATCTTGTCGAATTCTGCCCAGAATTTATCGGCATCGACCCCTGTGCCCGGGATCGCTTCATTGTTCACGAAATCATACAGATTCTTTGCGACCTGAATGCCGCCGACTTGTACGCGTTCTGTCATCGTTGTCTGCCTCAGTGGGTTACGTTTCCCGACTCCCCCTTTAGTCTTGCGGGGGCATTCTAATTTGAGCGCCGCATTGTAAGGGAAAATCCTTACAAGATCATTCCCGCAGGCGCAAAACTGGTCTGACCAACCGGCAAGTCCCGGGAATTCAGGCCTTACGCCAGGTCGTTCCCTCCCGGGAATCGTCCAGAATAATCCCTTTATCGAGAAGTTCGTCGCGGATCCGGTCGGCCTCGGCAAAATTCTTCGCCTTGCGCGCATCGGCCCGGGCCTGGATCATCGCTTCAATGTCTTCTGCGCTGAGCTCACCACCGGTGTCCGCCTGGAAGAAGGCTTCGGGGTCCTGCTGCAGCAGCCCCAGAACACCACCAAGCCTGACCAGAATCGCCGCACTGTGCTTGGCGTCCTCTTCACGGCCATCCCGGCGATGCTGATTAATCTCGTTGGCAACCGCGTGCAGGACAGCAATGGCACCCGCGGTGTTGAAGTCATCGTCCATCGCCTCGGCAAACCGCTCGTCGTGCTCGGCTTCCGGCACATCGGCGGCCTTGGCGGGCACAATGCCCCTCAACGCATGGTATAGCCGGGTGAGCGTGCGGCCGGCCTCAGCCAGATTTTCCTCGGAATAGTCCACCTGGCTACGGTAGTGGCTGGAAACCAGGAAGTACCGGACCACTTCTGCCGGGTACTTCTCCATGATCTCGCGGATGGTGAAGAAGTTACCCAGAGACTTGGACATCTTTTCTTTGTTCACCCGGATGGCACCCGCGTGCATCCAGGTGTTCACAAAGGTGTGGCCAGTGGCACATTCTGACTGGGCGATCTCGTTCTCATGATGCGGAAACAACAGATCCGGACCACCGCCGTGGATATCGAATGTGTCGCCGAGGCAGCAGGTTGACATGGCCGAACACTCAATATGCCAGCCGGGACGACCATCACCCCAGGGCGAAGGCCAACTGACCTCGCCTGCTTTTGCCGCTTTCCACAAAGCGAAATCGGCCGGGCTTCGCTTGGCTTCCTGAACATCCACCCGCGCGCCCGCCAGCAGGTCTTCCAGCTTTTTCTTGCTGAGCTTCCCGTACTCCTCGAAGGAATCCACGGCAAAGTAAACATCGCCGTTATCCGCCGCATAGGCGTGTCCACTGGCAATCAGCTTGTGGATCATCGCGATGATTTCGTCAATATAGGCCGTAGCCCGGGGCTCTTCATCCGGAGACAGCACGCCAAGACGGGCTTCATCCTCGTGCATGGCCTTGATCATCCGGTCGGTGAGCTCGTTATAGGGCTCGCCGTTCTCATCCGCCCGACGCAGGATCTTGTCGTCGATATCGGTGATGTTGCGAACGTAGTTCACCTCAAAGCCTCGATGGCGCAGGTAACGGGTAATCACATCAAAGGCCACCAGCACCCGGGCATGGCCCAGGTGACAGTAGTCATAGACGGTCATACCGCAGACGTACATCCGGACCTTGCCAGGCTCAATTGGCCGGAATTCTTCCTTCTGCTGGGTAAGCGTATTGTAGATACGGATCACTTGCCCCCCTTACCCCAGGAATCCCTGAGCGTAACGGTGCGGTTGAAGACCGGCCGGCCGGCAGCCTCGGTATGGGCCTGATCACAGAAGAAGTAGCCTTCCCGCTCGAACTGGTAGGGAAGATCCGTGCGAGGCGCAGCAAGACTCTTTTCAATACGCGCACCTTTCAGAACCACCAGTGATTCCGGGTTCAGGTGATCCATCAAATCACCGTCCTTGTCGCTGTCCGGGGATTCATGGTTGAACAGGCGGTCGTACAGATTGATATCCGCCTCCACGCTATCGGTGGCCGACACCCAGTGAATCACGCCATTGGGTTTGTAGCCTTCAGGATTGACGCCCAGGGTGTTGGGGTCGTATTCGCACTTGAGTTCAACAATCTCGCCGCTATCGTCGCGGATCACTTCCCGGCAGGTCATTACATAGCCGCCCCGCAGACGCACCGCCTGATCCGGCGCCAGCCGCTTCCACTTGCGCGGCGGCTCCATTTCGAAATCTTCCCGGTCGATATACAGGGTCTGGGTCCAGGGTACTTCCCGCTCGCCCATATCCGGGTTCTGCGGATGAACCGGCAGGGTCAGTGTTTCACTCTTGTCGGCCGGATAGTTGGTCAGTGTCACCTTCAGCGGGCGCATCACACACATGGCCCGGGGAGCACGACTGTTGAGATCTTCCCGAATGGCGTGCTCCAGCATGCCCACATCCACGGTTCCGCCAGCCTTGTTTACGCCAATCATGTCGCAGAAAGTGCGGATGGATTCCGGTGTGTAGCCGCGGCGACGCATGCCGGAAATGGTTGGCATCCGAGGATCGTTCCAGCCATCGACAACGCCCTCATCCACCAGACGCTTGAGCTTGCGCTTCGAGGTGATGGTGTAGTTCAGGTTCAGACGGGCAAACTCGATCTGGCGCGGGTGGCACGGGCCTGAAATGTTATCCAGCACCCAGTCATACAGCGGCCGGTGATCCTCGAATTCCAGAGTGCACAGGGAATGGGTGATCCCCTCCATGGCGTCTGAAATCGGATGCGTGAAGTCGTACATCGGGTAAATGCACCACTTATTGCCGGTCTGGTGGTGTTCGGCGTAACGGATTCGATAGAGGATTGGATCCCGCATGCTGATGTTGGGAGATGACATATCGATCTTGGCCCGCAGCACCAGCTCGCCGTTCTGATACTTGCCGTCCCGCATGTCGCGGAACATCTGCAGACTCTCGTCCACCGGGCGGTCCCGGTAGGGGCTGTTTCTGCCCGGCTCTTTCAGGCTGCCCCGGTACTCGGCCATTTCGTCGGCCGTCAGGGCGCACACATAGGCCTTGTCCCGGGTAATCAGCTCCTCGGCAAACTCATAGAGAGCATCAAAGTAATCCGAGGCGTAACGTACGTCCCCGGCCCACTCGTAGCCAAGCCACTCCACATCCTGCTTGATGGCATCGATGTATTCCTGGTTTTCCTTTTCCGGATTGGTGTCGTCAAACCGAAGGTTACAGTCGCCGGAAAAGGTCTCGGCGATGCCAAAGTTCAGGCAGATCGATTTGGCATGACCAATATGCAGGTAACCATTGGGCTCCGGCGGGAACCGGGTGACCACCTTGCCGGTATGCTCTCCGTTGGCGATGGCATCTTCGATCAGGCTCTGGATAAAGTTGTGGGCTTTCTTCGACTCGGCGCTCATACAATCTCTGTTAAAGGGGGAGTGAATCTTAAACCGCATATTATACTCACAAATCCTTGCCGGACTCATGCATAGCGGGAAACTCTTGAGTACAATGGGGCCCGTAACGTACCTAACCTTTCTGAACAGGAAAACCTGATGATTCTGCTGACAACCAACTACGGTGACATCAAGCTGGAACTGGACTACGACAAGGCACCGGAAACCGCCAAAAACTTTGAACAGTACGTTCGCGACGGTTTTTACGATGGCCTGATCTTTCACCGTGTGATCAGCAATTTCATGATTCAGGGCGGTGGCTTCGAGCCCGGCATGACACCGCGCAAAACCCGCGATTCCATCCAGAATGAAGCCGATAACGGCCTGAGCAACATGCAGGGCACCATCGCCATGGCCCGCACCATGGATCCGCATTCTGCCACCGCCCAGTTCTTTATCAACGTTGAGAATAACGGCTTCCTCGACCACACCGCCAAGAACGCGGAAGGCTGGGGCTACTGCGTATTTGGCAAAGTGGTCGAGGGTATGGACACGGTCAACGCGATTCGCGCGGTACGTACCACCATGCGTGCCGGCCACCAGGACGTGCCCGCCGACGATGTGGTTATCGAAAAGGCCGAGGTTCTGGAGGACGCGTGACCACGCTGTTTATTTCAGACCTTCACCTCGAGGAATCCCGCCCGGATATTACTGAGGCATTTCTGGGATTTCTCGATGGGACAGCCAGCGGCGTTGATCAGCTCTACATCCTCGGCGATTTTTTCGAGGCGTGGATCGGCGATGATGAGCGCACACCGCTCCAGGAACAGATAGCGGCTGCCCTGCGCAAACTTCGGGACAGCGGCACCGAGATTTTTCTGATGCACGGCAACCGGGATTTCCTGATCGGCGAGGAATTCTGCAATCGGGCCGGTGCAACGCTTCTGGATGACCCAACGGTCATCGATCTGCACGGCACCCCTACCCTGCTGATGCATGGCGACAGCCTGTGTACTGCGGATGTGGAGTATCAGAAATTCCGGGCCAACATGCGCAACCCGCAGTGGCAGCAGATGATTCTCCAGCGCCCCCTGGAAGACCGCCAGCAGATGGCCCGTCAACTCCGGGAGATCAGCATGGCAAAAAATCAGGGCAAGGAAGAGTTCATCATGGATGTAACGCCCGAGGAAGTCGTGAAGGACATGGAGACGCACGGCGTTCAGAGGCTGATCCATGGCCATACCCATCGGCCCGCAGTGCATCAGCTGACTGCCAACGGCTTGCCGGCAAAGCGGATTGTCCTGGGAGATTGGGACAAGAACGTCTGGTGGCTGAAAGCGAAACCGGGCCAAGAGCCCGAGCTTAAGAAGCAGCCGTTATAAAAAAACCGGGCAAATGCCCGGTTTTTTTAGCCCTGGCTTCAGTGCGCCAGTATCTGCTGGAGGAACTTCTGAGTCCTGGCTTCCCGTGGGTTGGTGAAGAATTCGTGCGGCGGGGCCTCCTCCACGATCTCACCTCCATCCATGAAGATAACCCGGTCGGCCACGGTTTTGGCAAAACCCATCTCGTGGGTTACACAGAGCATGGTCATACCGCTGCCGGCGAGCTCGATCATGACATCCAGCACTTCCTTGATCATCTCGGGATCCAGCGCCGACGTTGGCTCATCGAACAGCATGATTTTCGGCTTCATGCACAGGGCCCGGGCAATCGCAACCCGCTGTTGCTGGCCACCGGACAATTGCCCCGGATATTTTAAGGCCTGATCCGGAATTTTTACCCTCTCCAGATACTCCATGGCGGTCGCTTCCGCCTCTTTGCGAGGAATCTTGCGGACCCAGATCGGCGACAGGCAGCAGTTCTCAAGGACCGTCAGGTGCGGGAACAGGTTGAAATGCTGGAATACCATGCCGACTTCCCGACGAACCGTATCGATCTGGCGCACATCATCGGTCAGCTCAACGTCGTCGACGATGATTTTGCCTTGTTGATGCTCTTCCAGCCGGTTAATACACCGAATGAAGGTCGATTTACCAGAGCCGGACGGCCCGCAGATAACAATTCGCTCACCCTGGGCTACTGTCAGGTTGAGGTCCTTCAGTACGTGGAAGTCCCCGTACCACTTGTGCATGCCTTCAACACGGATAATGTCGGACTTCTTACCGGTGTTATCCTGTTCGGAAGGCGTTGCATTGGAAGTTTGGGTTTGTTCTGTCATTGGGTTACCCATCAGGTTTTATGACCGGTGTCGAGTTTGCGTTCGAGATTCTGGCTGTAGCGGGATATGCCGAAGCAGAAGACCCAGAAACAGAAGGCGACAAAGACATAGCCTTCTATGGCCACGTTCTGCCATGCCGGGTCTGTCACAGTGGACTGGACGGTTCCAAGCACATCAAACAGGCCGATAATCAGAACCAGCGTGGTGTCCTTGAACAGTGAAATGAAGGTATTCACGATTCCCGGAATCACCATTTTCAGCGCCTGGGGAAGAATAACGAGCCCCATCTTCCGCCAGTATCCGAGCCCGAGGGCATCAGCTGCCTCATACTGGCCCCGCGGAATGGCTTGCAGACCACCCCGGATTACTTCCGCCATATAGGCAGACTGCCAGAGTGTGATACCGATCAGGGCACGCGCCAGCTTTTCGAAGTTAACGCCTTCCGGCAGGAACAACGGCAGCATCACTGAGGCCATAAACAGCACCGTGATCAGGGGCACCGCCCGCCAGACCTCAATGAACACCACGCTCAGACCACGGATGATCGGCATCTCCGAGCGCCGCCCAAGGGCCAGTAGAATGCCGATAGGCAGGGAGGCAAGTATGCCAATGTAGGCGAGGATCAGGGTCAGCATCAGGCCGCCCCATTTGGTGCTCTCGACTACTTCAAGGCCGAACGTGCCGCCCGGTATCAGGAAGTACCCGATAATGGGCAAGCCGGTCATCCCGAAAATCCCGAGCCATTTGCGCCCCGGGAACCGCTCGATGAACTGGGGCACAAACGCAATGGCCAACAGCAGGAACATGGCGTCGACGCGCCACTGCAACTCATCGGGGTAGAACCCGTAGATGAAGAAATTCAGACGCTGACTGATGAACAGCCAGCAGGCACCGGCTCCGGTACAGTCGCTCGCATCCTGGCCCTGAAAGTTCGCCTCGAACAGCAACCAGTTCAGGAGCGGCCCGACACTGGTTACCAGCAGATAGCCAACGGCCACTGTGAGCAGTGCGTTGTACCAGGTCGAAAACAGATGCTCACGCATCCACTTGACCGGACTGAGCGCCTTCTTGGGTGGTTTCATGGTTGACTCAGCCATCATCGCTCCTTAATCGCAACAGCCCGGTTGTAGATATTCATGAACAGCGAGATCGAAAGGCTGATCGTGAGATACACCGCCATGGTGATCGCCACAACCTCGACCGCTTGCCCGGTCTGATTGAGGGTGGTGCCCATGAAGACTGCAACGAGATCCGGATAACCGATTGCCGTCGCGAGAGATGAGTTCTTCGCCAGGTTCAGGTACTGGCTCGTGAGCGGCGGGATAATCACCCGCATTGCCTGCGGTATCACAACCAGACGCAACGTAAGCCCGTTAGGGAGCCCCAGCGCTTTGGCCGCTTCAGTCTGGCCCTTGCTCACTGACAGGATACCGGACCGGACAATCTCGGCTATAAAACTGCCCGTGTACAGCGATAGCGCCACCCACAGAGCGGCAAGCTCGGGGATGATGGTAATACCACCACCAAAATTGAAGCCCTTCAGTGCGGGCACTTCCCATTCGAGCGGGCTGCCTGCTGCGAAGTAGGCGATTGCCGGCAACAGGACCAGTAGTGCAACACCAACCTTGAAGGTGGGAAAGATCTGGCCAGTAGCCAGCTGCCGCTTTTTGGCCCAGATTCGAATACCAACAACGGCGGCAATGGCGATCGCCAGAGCCCACCAGACCAGCCCAAAACCGTCCTGGGTCAGCGGCTCCGGAACATAAAGCCCGCGATTGTTGAGAAACATGGTACCGCCCACATCGATACTCTGGCGCGGCGAAGGCAAGGCGCCCAGAACGGCGAAATACCAGAAAAAGATCTGCAGCAGCAACGGGATATTCCGGATAACCTCGATATAAACGAGGGACACCTTGGCAACCAGCCAGTTGCTGGACAGACGGGCCACACCAATGATGAATCCGAGAATCGTTGCAGCAACGATGCCCATTGCGGAGACCAGGAGGGTGTTGGTCAGGCCAACCCAGAAGGTTCGGCCATAGGTCATGGTGGCATCGTAAGGGATCAGGCTCATGATGATGCCGAAGCCGGCGGTCTCATCAAGAAAGCCGAAACCGGTGCTGATGCCCCGGCTCTCCATGTTGGCGAGCGTGTTTTCTACCAGTGTCCAGCCGGCCCAGAAAACCAGTGCGATGGCGACAACCTGGAAGAAGAGTGAACGTACCCGCGGGTCATACCAGGGCTTTGGCCCGGCAGGTCTTGAATCAATTGTTTGTTTTTTCATGCAATGTTCCGAAAGGCTTCCCTGCAGCTGACTTCATCAGAGATCACCGGGGCGCCCCTTGCGAGGCGCCCCGGTGTGCTTTCAGGTGTTACCGGACTGGCGGGGCATACATGATGCCGCCGTCGGTCCACAGGGCGTTGATACCCCGGTCCAGACCGAGCGGTGTGTCCGGACCAACATTGCGGTCATACATCTCACCGTAGTTACCGACCAGCTTAACAACCTTGTGGCCGAAGTCATCAGGCAGGCCAAGCTTGGCACCCATGTCGCCGTCCGTACCCAGCAAACGCTGGATGTTCGGGTTATCGGACTTCAGCATATCGTCGGCATTGGCACTGGTAACACCCAGCTCTTCCGCGTTGATCTGTACTGAAAGCACCCACTTGACGATGTTGAACCACTGATCGTCACCCTGGCGAACCACGGGGCCCAGCGGCTCCTTCGAAATGGTGTTTGGCAGAATCTTGGCTGCACTCGGATCAGACAGCTTGGAACGCAGCGCCGCCAACTGGGAACGGTCAGACGTCAGCACGTCGCACCGACCGGCAGAAAACCCCTGAACGGTTTGCTCAGAGGTATCGAATACGATGGGTTTGAATTCCATTCCTTTGGCACGGAAGTAGTCGGACAGGTTGAGCTCTGTCGTGGTCCCGGCCTGGATACAGATAGAGGCTCCGTCAAGCTGGAGTGCATCGTCTACCCCGATATCCTTGTTGATCAGAAACCCCTGGCCGTCGTAGTAATTCACGCCAGCGAAATTGAGGCCCAGCGAAGCGTCACGGGTCAACGTCCAGGTGGTGTTGCGGGAAAGCATGTCGATTTCACCGGACTGCAGTGCGGTAAAACGCTCCTTTGCGGTGAGGGGCGTAAACTCGACCGCGGAGGCATCCCCGAAGATCGCTGCAGCTACAGCGCGGCAGGTATCAACATCGATACCGGTCCAGTTGCCTTTTTCATCAGGTTGGGAGAATCCCGGGAGACCGGTGGTAACACCACACTGCAGGTGGCCCTTCTCCTTGACGTTTTCCAGTGTGGTGGCTGCCATGGCGCCAGAGGCCGTGAACGTACCCACTGCCAGAGCAATCCCCAGGGCAATCGATTTCGTCTTTCTCATTGTCTTTTCTCCGAACATCAGTTGGTTTTTCGAGACATATGCTTTCAGCAATTTGCGAGCCATACATCCTAAATCCATGATTTATATTGTTTTTATTCGCCACCAGGGCGTTACAGACAGAACTGGAACGAGGTGACGCTGCTTCATGCACTGATACAGTGCTCTCATTACGACCCCATGCGCCAAAAAAAGGCGGCTTTGGGGTCGTGCTCCTTAAAAGTAGAACAAGGTTCGGGAAATGAACTAGTTTTTATGCAAAATTATTCGGAAATTTTGAAGACGGGAGGCTCTTTATAGGTCTCGAGACGCTTCAGCCATCCCGGCAGCCAGCGCTCTCGTTCAATCGGGTCCTCTGCGTTTTCAGCTCTGCGCGTGAGCACCGTAGCGGCCGCCTCCCGAAACTGGACGAGAGCACTATGGTCATCGGAGCCAGACATTGCCAGTAGCACCTGCAGTAGCCCCCAGCCTTGATCGTTGTAGCGTTCCTTGGGTGAAAGCCCCTCTCCCTTGAAATTCACATAGTCGATAATGGCATAGACGCCGCCGGGCGTCTGACTGAGCGCTTTCAACCTGTTAGCCACTTCTGACTTTCGCTCATCCGGAGCGGCCTCAACAATTTTCCCCAGCGACTGCCTGGCCCGGCGGAATATGAATTCCGCCTGAATTCCCTGAGTGCCCGCCAGAAACTCGCGTAGTTCTGCGAGCCGGGGCGAGTCGTCGACAGCCATGAATTCCGCTTTCCGGCTCCAGGGCGCATCGAAGGGCTCCAGAGCCCGCAGCCATTGGGGAATATTGACTTGTCGTTGCTCCATGTATTCCATCAGCGCGGGAAAGCTCTCGACAAACCGACCCTCAACACCCTTCGGATACCAGATAAAGTGTCCGATACCGAGCGACGGGAAGGCCTCACCATCATTCCAGTGGACCAGGCACTGGAAACGACCTGCGCATTCGTTCCGGAAAATCTGCTGACCCACCCAGTCCAACTGGGCGGAGGTCAGCGCCAGGGAAACATCAACATCAGGACTCTCCGACGCGGACATATCCTCGGACTCAGGAACGGGATCCGTAGTCTCGTTCGCGGAATCACAGCCAGCGAGTGCGAAAACCGTGATCAGACCAAGCAATGCAAACGATTTACCAAACACCAGCGCCTCCGGTAGGTTCAAAATTACGGGCGATTACTCTACAGCATGTTCAGCCAGTCTTGCTTTGATGTCCTCTGGAATTGGCAGGGCCTTCTCTGTTTCGTAATCGAAATGAATCAGCACGGCGACGCCCCGGGCAATCTGCTTGTCGCCCTGCCAGGCTTCCTGAACGACATGGAACGAGGAATTGCCGATCTTGCCAATGCCTGTTTTGATCTTGACCGGAATATGCCAGTAGCTCTGGGCCAGCAGATCAATTTCCAGCCGTGCAATGATCAGCGGCCAGGTCTCCGCCTCAAGGGTGGGATGAAAAATCCGGAAAACCGGCGTTCTGGCCTGCTCGAACCAGACCGGCAAAGTGGTATTGCTGATGTGCCCGAGGGCATCGGTATCGCTGAAACGTGGTTCCAGTTCCAGATGAAACATGGCGGCTTCCCCCTTTTGAAAACCGCCTACTATACACCGGCCATACGCAAACGACCCAGATCTCCGACTAAGGCACGATACGCAGCACTCGCCCTTCGGCGCTGTCGGTAAGCAGATACACCCCACCGTCAGGCCCCGTGGCAACATCCCGAATCCGCTCATCAAGCTCTTCGAACATCGTTTCCGTATCGTTGGCCTGCCGTCCGTCCAGCGTCACCCTATGCACACTTCTGTCGGCGAGCGCGCCCACAAGCAGGTTGCCCTGCCAGTCAGGAAACAGCTCGCCCCTGTAGCGGGTCATCCCTGAGGGCGCGATTGAAGGGGTCCAGTGCAGCAGCGGCTGCTCCATACCCTCATGCTGAACAAAGGGCGTGATCATCGCTCCCGTGTAGTCGATGCCATGAGTGATCACCGGCCAGCCATAGTTGTGTCCCGGCTCGATGATGTTGACCTCATCCCCGCCACGTGGGCCGTGTTCGTGGGCAATCAGCAAACCATCAACGGAATCGTAGACCAGCCCCTGCACATTGCGGTGTCCGTAGCTGTAGATTTCCGGAAGAGCATCGTCGCTGCCAACGAAGGGATTGTCTTCGGGTGCCGTACCATCCGGGTTCAGGCGGATAATCTTGCCAAGATGGCTGGACAGGTCCTGTGCCTGCTCGCGATAGTCAAATCCATCCCCCAGGGTGACGATCAGCGTACCATCGGGAAGCCACGCCATTCGGCCACCATAGTGGGCACTGCCCTGCTTCGCAGGTTGAGCCCGGAATATCTCGACTACGTCGTGCAGAGCCATTCCCTGTAACTGACCACGGGCAACACATAGGTGATTGGCTGCGGCGGTACCGCAAGCGTAGGCAAGAAATACCGCCCGGTCAGCCTCAAAATCCGGCGACAGCAGGACATCAAAAAGGCCAGCCTGAGCATCATTGAAAACCGTCGGCACGCCTGTAATCGGCTCCGGATCCAGACCCCACTCCCCTGAAATGCGCCGCAACCGCCCTGCCCGCTCCGTCACCACGGCGCCACCCTCAGGGAGAAACGCCAGGGACCAGGGATGCTCCAGCCCGGAGATTAATGTCTCGACGGTGTAGTTGCCGGGAGACTGGGCCTGCACCGGCGCGGGCAGCGACCCGAGGCCCAGTGCCAGGCAACAGGTAAGAATAACCGTCGGTGCATGACCAACATCAACGGTATGCCGCCTGGCCGTCAGTCGGGCGAACAATGCACCCGCAAACGCCGCCGTTAGCAACATCGCGAGCAGCCCACCCGCAGACCGGGTAGCCGCAATGAGCGTAGGCATGGGGGCCAGTGCATTGGCCGTCAGCAGCGCCACCCACAGCCCGCCGGCCCCGGCCAGGGCAAACAGCGGTACCCGCAGCCCAGGCCCCATGAAGCGTGAGACAGTCGTGGCGACGATCTGGGAAACGAGGAAACTGACACCAAAAAGGATTCCATAAAGCGGTGCGAAGGAAACCAGATCATGCACAGTGGCGGACAGGCGAGCGTCAGATCCAACCCCCACCCCGATGGCCTGAAGGGCCAGGAGGTTTAGCTGGGTCTGGACCACCGTACCAAGAACCACTCCGACCACCAGTGCCACCAGGAAACTGATGACGTTTTTCTTCGTTCCCTGCATTCCCGCCATTTTGTCCGCCTCCATAACCGTTTGCCGTTTATACGACCAATTCTGTCAGATACAAACACAAAAAAGCCGGAGCATCACGCTCCGGCTTTGTCAAAGGCGGCCTGGCCCTGAAAACTCACTGCTCCACAAAGGCCCGCTCAATCACGTAGTGCCCCATATCGCCGCCCCGGGCTTCCTTGAAGCCCATGTTATTGAGGATGGCGCAGGTGTCCTTGAGCATGCTCGGGCTGCCGCAGATCATGAATCGGTCGTTTTCCGGGTCGAAATCCGGCAAGTCCAGATCGCGGGTAATCTTCCCGGTCTCCATGGCATCGGTTAGCCGGCCCCGGTTGCGAAACTCTTCGCGCGTGACGGTGGGATAGTAAACCAGCTTGCCCTTGACCATTTCGCCGAAGTATTCGTTCTCCGGCAATTCCTCAATTTCCTTCTGATAGGCCAGCTCGGAAACGTAACGAACGCCATGAGTCAGGATCACCTTGTCGAAGGCCTCGTAGACCTCGGGGTCCTTGATAATGCTCATGAACGGCGCGAGCCCGGTACCCGTGCTGATCAGCCAGAGGTTCCTGCCCGGCAGGAGGTTGTCCAGAATCAGGGTTCCCGTCGGTTTACGGCTGACCAGAATCTCGTCACCCACCTGAATCTTCTGCAGACGGGAAGTCAGTGGACCGTCCTGAACCTTGATCGAAAAGAACTCAAGCTCTTCCTCATAGTTGGCGCTCGCAATGCTGTAAGCGCGCATCAGGGGCTTGCCCTCGGTCTCAAGACCGATCATGACAAAATGGCCGTTCTTGAAACGAAAGCCCGGATCCCGGCTTGTGGTGAAGCTGAACAGGGTATCGTTCCAGTGATGGACGCTGGTAACTTTCTCTTTGATCAGGTTGCTCATGTAAACCTCTTGCCTGTCCGATACGCTGTTTTACGGCGAATGTTTTAACTTTGGATTGCGCTTAGTGTAACCCGGCACTAACCTATCGGGAAAATGGGATATTCTCATAACCTTATTCGAGTGAGCCGATTAAGAGCCAAAAGTTATGAAATACAGTTTCCGGCAATTGGAAGTTTTCCTTGCAGCGGCCCACTTCCAGAACATTACCCGCGCGGCCGAATCGCTGGCCATGTCGCAGTCAGCAGCCAGCAGTGCGCTGAAAGAACTGGAAAACCAGTTCGATATCCAGTTGTTCGATCGCGTTGGCAAGCGGCTTCAGTTGAACGAACTGGGGCGTCTGTACCGCCCGAAAGTAGAAGCCGTCCTGGCTCAGGCCAATGAACTGGAACAGGCTTTCAGCAAGCACACCGAAGTGGGTGCTCTGAAAGTGGGCGCCACGCTTACTATCGGGAACTATCTGGCCGTGGGTGTCATGGCCCAATACATGAATACCCCTACCCATCCAAGAGTCTCCCTGGAAGTAGCCAACACCAGCACCATTGCCAGGCGGGTCAAGGACTTTGAGCTGGACATCGGACTGATCGAAGGCGAATTGCAGTCATCAGAGCTGGATGTGTTGCCCTGGAGAGGTGATGAGCTGGTTGTGTTCTGCTCTCCAAGCCACCCTCTTGCAAGGAAAACCTCTCTGTCGGATGAAGACCTGCGCAACGCCACCTGGATCATGCGTGAGCAGGGTTCCGGTACGCGCCAGAGCTTCGAGCGGGGCATGCACGGCCTGCTGTCGGATCTGAACGTGCTGCTGGAACTGGAACACACGGAAGCCATCAAGCGGGCAGTAGAGGCAGACCTTGGCATTGGCTGCCTGTCTGAAGTGGTGCTGGCCGATGCCTTCAAGCGGGGCAGCCTGGTGCCGCTGACCGTCCCCGAACACCGTCGGTTTGACCGGCAGTTCTACTTCATCCTGCACAAGCAGAAATACCGCAGCGCCGGCATTGACGCCTGGATAGAGCTCTGCCGGAAACTGGAGTGATCAAGACGGGCTCAGAAGAAAGCTTTCTTCTGACCCCAACCTGGCAGGCCAGCCTTAGCTTACTGGCCCACTATGGAACCGGAACTCTGTATCCGGCTCCTCGATCAATGCTTTCTCGAGCGCCAGAAAATCACCCACGCGCGCCTCAATCGGCCCACCGGCAGCCTGCTCGGCCAGCGCCAGGTAATCCTGATAATGTCGGGCTTCCGATTTCAGCAGACTGGTGTAGAAGTCCGCCAGCTTCTCATCCAAAAATGGCGCCAGGGCGGCAAACCGCTCACAAGAGCGCGCTTCGATAATCGCACCCACAATCAGCACATCCACCAACCGCCCGGGATCTTCCGCACGGACCTCCTGCCTCAATCCTGCAGCGTAGCGGGCCGGCGTCAGGTGACCATACTCCACGCCCCGTTTTTTCATGATTGCCAGTACCTGTTCGAAATGCCGGAGCTCTTCCCGGGCCAGCCGGGACATCTTGTTCAACAGATCGGTGTTGTCGACATAGCGGTACATCAGGCTCAACGCGGTGGAGGCGGCTTTTTTCTCGCAGTGGGCGTGATCAATCAGCATCAGATCCTGATTCGCCAGGGCGTTGTCGATCCACTGTTGCGGGGTCCGGCACGGCAGGAAGTTGTGAATCTCTTGCAGGGCGTCGTTCATGGCTCAGTACATCGGTTGATTTGCGGCCGGCGAGTATAGCGCACTTAACAGATTCCTCCGACCTCTGTCCAACTTAACTTTATAAGGGGTTTCCTATAGAATGCAGCGCCAGATTAAGGAGTCTCTGAATAAACCCTGAAACCCCATCGGTGATTTGAGGCATTATTCAGAGGCTCCTGCGGCCTTTCCGCCAAAAACCGCCCGCCACGGCATGAAGCCAACGGCGCGGGACATTCCAACTGATGAGGGTCCATATCGTGTTAGAAGCCTATCGTGAACACGTTGCCGAACGTGAAGCCCTGGGTATTCCTCCCAAGCCCCTGAACGCCGAGCAGACTGCTGCTCTGGTCGACCTGCTGAAAAACCCGCCGGCCGGTGAGGAAGATACCCTGGTGTATCTCCTGGAAAACCGCGTACCGCCGGGCGTCGATGAAGCCGCCTACGTGAAGGCCGCTTTCCTGACCGCCATTGTTAAAGGCGAAGCGTCTTCTCCGCTGCTGGACAAGCAGACTGCGGTCAAGCTGCTGGGCATGATGCAGGGTGGCTACAACATTGCGACCCTGGTTGACCTTCTGGACGATTCCGAGCTGGCCGAACTGGCTGGTGAGCAGCTCAAGCGCACCCTGCTGATGTTCGATGCCTTCAACGACGTGAAGGAAAAGATGGACGCAGGCAACCCCGTTGCCAAGGCAGTTATCGAATCCTGGGCCAACGGTGAGTGGTTCACCAACAAGAAGAAGGTACCCGAGAGCACCAAGATGGTGGTGTTCAAGGTTACTGGCGAAACCAACACCGACGACCTGTCTCCGGCCCCGGATGCCTGGTCCCGCCCGGACATCCCGCTGCACGCCCGCGCTGCCTATAAAATGGAACGTGACGGCCTGAAGCCCGAGGAGCCCGGCGTGACCGGCCCCATGAGCCAGATCGATGAAATCAAGTCCAAGGGCCTGCCTGTTGCCTTTGTTGGTGACGTTGTTGGTACCGGCTCCTCCCGTAAGTCGGCCACCAACTCCGTTCTGTGGTTCTTCGGTGAAGACATCCCGGGCGTGCCCAACAAGCGTGCCGGCGGTGTCTGTATCGGTAACAAGGTAGCCCCTATCTTCTTCAACACCATGGAAGATGCAGGCGCCCTGGTTTTCGAAGCGCCCGTTGACAACATGAACATGGGCGACGTGATTGAGATCCGCCCGTACGAAGGTAAGATCCTGAACGAAGCCGGTGAGACCATCTCCGAGTTCAAGTTCAAGTCTGACGTCATCCTGGACGAAGTTCAGGCCGGCGGCCGTATCCCGCTGATCATTGGCCGTGGCCTGACTGCCAAGGCCCGTACAGCACTGGGCATGGGCGCGACCGACCTGTTCCGTCTGCCAAAAGATCCCGAGGCTGGTACCAAAGGCTTCACCCTGGCCCAGAAGATGGTCGGCAAGGCCTGTGGCCTGGAAGAAGGCAAAGGCGTTCGTCCGAACACCTACTGCGAGCCACACATGACTACCGTCGGTTCCCAGGATACCACTGGCCCGATGACCCGTGACGAGCTGAAAGATCTGGCGTGTCTGGGCTTCCAGGCCGATCTGGTCATGCAGTCCTTCTGTCACACTGCCGCTTATCCGAAGCCGGTTGACGTGGAAATGCAGCACACCATGCCGGACTTCATCCGCACCCGTGGCGGTGTTTCCCTGCGCCCCGGTGACGGCATCATCCACTCCTGGCTGAACCGCATGCTGCTGCCGGACACCGTGGGCACCGGTGGTGACTCCCACACCCGTTTCCCGATGGGCATCTCCTTCCCGGCCGGTTCCGGCCTGGTGGCGTTTGCCGCTGCCACCGGCGTTATGCCGCTGGACATGCCAGAGTCTGTCCTGGTTCGCTTCAAGGGCGAAATGCAACCGGGCATTACCCTGCGTGACCTGGTACACGCTATCCCGCTGTACGGCATCAAGCAGGGCATGCTGACCGTTGAGAAGAAGGGCAAGATCAACGAGTTCTCCGGTCGCATCCTCGAAATCGAAGGCCTTGAGCACCTGACTGTTGAGCAGGCGTTCGAACTGTCTGACGCTTCCGCTGAGCGCTCCGCCGCCGGTTGTACCATCAACCTGTCTGAAGACTCCGTTGCCGAGTACCTGCGCTCCAACATCACCATGCTGCGCTGGATGATTGCCGAAGGTTACGGCGACCCGCGTACCCTGGAGCGCCGTGCCCAGCAGATGGAAGAGTGGCTGGCTGATCCGAAGCTGATGCGTGCCGACAAAGATGCCGAGTACGCCCACGTCATCGAAATCGACCTGGCCGACATCAAAGAACCGATCGTATGCTGCCCGAACGATCCGGACGACGCCAAGTTCCTGTCCGAAGTGGCTGGCGACAAGGTGGACGAAGTCTTCATCGGCTCCTGCATGACCAACATCGGTCACTTCCGCGCCGCTGGCAAGCTCCTTGAGCAGCACAAGGGCCCGCTGAGCACCCGTCTGTGGATGTCTCCGCCAACCAAGATGGATCAGGCGCAGCTGATGGAAGAGGGTTACTTCAACACCTACGGCACCGCCGGTGTTCGCACCGAGATGCCGGGCTGCTCACTGTGCATGGGTAACCAGGCGCGGGTAGCACCGAAGTCAACCGTGCTGTCCACGTCCACCCGTAACTTCCCGAACCGCCTTGGTGATGGTGCCAACGTGTACCTGACCTCTGCGGAACTGGCGGCTGTGGGTGCGGTTCTGGGCAAACTCCCCTCCCCTGCGGAGTACATGGAGTACGCCAAGGACCTCAACAGCATGTCGAAAGAGATCTACAAGTATCTCAACTTCGACCAGATGGAGAACTACACCAAGAAGGCTGCCGAGGCGAACGTTGCCTGAGCGCTGACCTTCAGGGTTTAGCTCCACGGAAACGCCAGCCCCCGGGCTGGCGTTTTTTATGCCTGATTACCTACCCGGGATACACCTACACTCAGTAGATAATCAGCCTCACCAGAATCGCAGCCACCATGACCAGGGTAATACCCTTGATCCAGCGTGCTCCGCGTTTGCTCATATTGACCCGGGTAGCAATGAATGCGCCGGTAACATTGCCCAGTGCCAGGGTCAGGCCCACGCCCCAGCGCACCTGATCGTTGAGGGCGAACACCACCAGCGCTGCAAAGGTAAACGGCAACACAATCGAGACCTTGAGCACGTTCACCTGGCGCAAGTCGATCTTGAGCATGTGGTACAGCACCACAAGGAAAAGCACTCCCACACCAACCTGAATGAAGCCGCCATACATACCAACGACAAACATCGCCAGGTAGACAGCCGGACCAAGGCGCTCGGGTGTCAATGGGCGGGTATTGAGAACCGGCTGAGGCAGTAACATGAAGACAGAGGCGCCGATCATGGCCGACACGAGCACCCACTCAAACACGGTGTCGGATACCCAGGTTGCGATCCAGGCACCCACCAGAGAGCCCAGAACCGCCGGTATGGCCAGGTGCAGGCTGACAACAAGGTTGCCATGCCCCATCCGGTAGAAGCTGCCTACGGCAGTGATACTCTGCAGGGTTATCGCCACCCGGTTGGTGCCGTTGGCGACCTGAGGCGGAAGACCGAGAAACATCAGCAGGGGCAGGGTCAGCATGGAACCGCCGGCTGAGAGAACGTTAATAAACCCGGCAATGCCGCCGATCGACAGTAAAGCCACGATTTCCAGAACAGTCACCCAGCGCGCTCCATCGGAGATTGGGGGATACGAAAGAAGCCCCGATCCGGAATCATTATGACCAAAAAAAGGACTCCCGGAGGAGTCCTTTTCACATCTTACAACGCGTTTTGCGCGTTTTTTCTTTACCGCTCGATATGCTGGTACTCGCCGGCATCGGCGGTAACCGAGCTCACTACCAGGATTGCAATAAAGGCAGCGATGAAGCCGGGAATAATCTCATAGACACCCGGGCCGCCCATGAACGAGCCGTTCCAGCCCAGGGAAATCCAGATGATGACGGTGGCAGCACCAACTACCATGCCGGCAATGGCGCCTGCGCCATTGGTACGTGGCCACATCAGAGACAGAATAATCAGCGGACCGAAGGCAGCACCGAAGCCTGCCCATGCGTTAGCAACCAGAGCCAGAACCTGAGAGTTCGGATCGGACGCAATAACGGCCGCCACCAGACCGACGAGTACAACGCACACCCGGCCAATATTCACGCATTCCTTGTCGGTTGCTTCCTTGCGCAGGAACAGGCGATAGAAATCCTCAGTCAGCGAAGAAGAAGACACCAGCAGCTGACTGGAGATCGTACTCATCACCGCCGCCAGCAGGGCCGCGTACAGGAAGCCTGTAATCAGCGGGTGGAACAGCATGTCAGACAGAATAATGAAGATGGTTTCCGGATCCTGTACGTCCATGCCATTGCGGATGGCGTAAGCGCGGCCAAACACACCAAGGGAAATCGCACCGATCAGGGAAATCAGCATCCAGCTCATCCCGATGTTCCGGGCAACCGGAACATCTTTCAGGGTGCGGATGGCCATGAAGCGCACGATGATGTGAGGCTGACCAAAGTAACCCAACCCCCAGGTAACCGCAGACAACCAGCCTATGAAGGTCAGGCCTTCCGTCCACGACAGTAGCGTGGGATCCACTTCATTCAGGGTTTGCGACGCCTGGGCAAAGCCTCCGCCGCCCTCACCGAAGAGCACAACCGCAGGCATGATAACCAGCGCCAGCATCATGATGCAGCCCTGAACAAAATCGGTCAGACTCACCGCCAGGAAACCGCCCACGACGGTATAAGCCAGAACCACACCAAGGGTAATCACAATACCGGCAGCATAGTCACTCAGGCCACCAAAGTTGAAAATGCCGGCAAACGCGCTTTCGAACAGCTTGCCACCGGCCACCAGACCGGATGCTGTGTAAACCGCGAAGAAGATAACGATAACGATGGCCGAGACCGTACGCAGCGAAAGAGACTGCGTTGGAAAACGGTTCGCCAGGAACGACGGGATGGTGATCGCATTGCCGTAGTGTACAGTCTGTTCACGAAGACGCGGCGCCACCAGCGTCCAGTTGAAGAATGCACCCACGAGCAGGCCAATACCGATCCAGGCCGATCCCAAACCCGAAGCAAACAGAGCCCCGGGCAGACCCAGGAGCAACCAGCCACTCATGTCAGAAGCACCAGCAGAAAGCGCTGCCACCTTTGGACTCAGGGCTCGACCGCCCAACATGTAGTCCTCAGATGAAGACGTCGCTCTGCGCATTGCGAAAACGCCAATGGCAATCATGAGCGCGAAATATAAAAAGAGACTTATCCAAACACCAATAGCCATAGGGGCTCCTCCGGTTTAATGAGTCGGACTAGATCCGCTCGCAAAGCACATGGCTGACCTGACGCCAACTCGCTGTACTGTTCTTCTTTTCTTTCCGAGTTCCATCTCGATTGAAGCAGGAATTTTCCATGTGACAACTTCCTGAACCTGAGCACGCAAAGATGGTTTGCGACTCGCGCCCCGCACGCACGCGTGAGACCGGGCTTCAGTCGCTATAAGTTAGTATCAGTACGGATTCCGAGCTTACGAAATCCTACGATTCTTTTGCACAATCCTACGGGACTGGGAAACTGGCAGGCCAAATCAGGCCACTCGGTCGCCAACCTGCAATCGTGATGGCGTTGTCCCCTTGTATTTCCGCAAGGCATTAGTCAGTGCGCTTTGGGACGAGAAACCGGTTCGATAACTGATTTCGGACACCGTAAGGGTCGTTGTTGTCAGGAGGGTGGCGGCCTGATCGAGGCGTGTCTGTAACAGGAACTGGTGAGGCGTAATGCCTGCCACCTCCCTGAACACCTCATGGAAACGGCTGACACTCAGGCAAGCTTCTCCTGCCATGTCTTCGACGGTAATCTTCTTGTGAAGGTTTTTGAGAATGTATCGCCGGACCGCATCCGGACTGATGGCATTCCTGTTGGAAGTGAAGGACTGGCCATCCGTGATCCGGTCAGCCATGCAGTAGAGAATACTGGAAGCCAGGTGCTGCTGAAGCGTCGTGTGATCTGGCGCGCGGTCAAACTCGCCGGCGGCGAACTGGACAAGACCGTGCAAGCGGCTGTCCATCTGCAAGGTTCGCGGTTTTTCAAACACCCGCATCATTCGCTCGTAATCTGCGTGAGCGGGAGAATTGACGGCGGGCATGAGCGGATCGAGATTAATGACCAGAACATGATTCTTGTCATTACCACGATAATCGTGCCGGGCTTCCGTGGGCACCAGATAGGCCCGCCAGGTGTCCAGACACGCCCCCGCCCCATCAACGCTTAACTCGGCTTCGCCCCGCACCCCTATGACAATCTGGTGGTGCTCGTGCCAATGCTGATGCGCGGCCATTGGAAGCTTTAGAAGTTTCGCGTTAACCATTAAAACTGCCAGCGTTTAACTGAGAATGTTCCTCAATTAAAGCAGAACATTACAGAAAGTGCACGAATGAGCCAAAAACAGTGGTAAAAGCCACCGGCTGTCAGCAAGCTCCTAATGATTTACCCACTGACTCAACAGGCCCGAGACCTGCTCAGAAACCTCGGCCAGCGGGCGCGCGGCATCAACCACATGATAGCGGGCGGGCTCCGTCGAGGCCCGGGCGAGATAGGCATCTCTGATTCGCTGGAAAAAATCCAGATCTTCCTGCTCGAAACGATCAAGCTCGCCCCGTTTGCGGGCTCTGGCCATCCCTGTATCCACAGGGGCGTCCAGGACAACCACATGATCCGGGCGGATGTCACCCTGAACCAGTGTTTCCAGCAGGGCAATTCGCTCTTCCGGAACGCCGCGCCCGCCGCCCTGATAGGCAAAGGTCGCGTCAGTGAATCGGTCGCACAAAACCCACTGGCCTCGTTCAAGTGCCGGTAAAATTCGCGTATGCAAGTGCTGGGCCCTGGCGGCGAACATCAACAACAGCTCGGTGATTTCATTTACCGGCTCATCCCTGGGCGCCAGCAACAGCTCGCGAATGGCCTCAGCCATCGGCGTGCCCCCGGGCTCCCGGGTGACAATATAATCAACGCCCATCTGATCGAGAGTACTGGCGGCGTTCGTCAACTGTGTCGATTTGCCGACACCTTCGGTGCCTTCGAACGTTATGAACTGCCCCCGCGCCATCATCCTGCATCCTCATCGGCGTCGCTGTCTTGTGGCGCAGGCGAAGAGCGGTAGTCTTCACGCCGGTTCAGCTGGAATTCACGGACTGCTTTCTGGTGCTCCGCCAGCGTACGCGAGAATTTGTGGGTGCCATCGCCCCGGGCAACGAAATAAAGGGCGTCACCGTCATCCGGGTGCAGGGCTGCATGAATGGCCTCGCGGCCCGGCAGGGCTATAGGTGTGGGGGGCAGGCCATTGATCCTGTAGGTATTGTAAGGAGTATGCGTGCGCAGATCCTTGCGACCAATCCGGCCCTGGTAACTATCACCCATACCGTAGATAACCGTGGGATCGGTTTGCAGCCGCATGCCCTTTTGCAAACGACGGACGAACACGCCGGCAACCTGTTCCCTCTCATGGGGGGCCCCGGTTTCTCGCTCCACTATCGAGGCCATGATCAGGGCTTCGTATGGATTGTCATAGGGCAATCCTTCTTCCCGCGCCGCCCATTCCTCTGCCAGCACGGTTTCCATGCGGCTGAAGGCCCGCTTCAGAAGATCAAGGTCAGATTCGCTACCGGTAAAGGCGTAGGTATCCGGAAAAAATCGCCCCTCGGGATGCTCTCCCTCGGCGCCAACAGCTGACATGATCTGCTCACTGGTCCACTGGCCGGTCACCTTCTGCAGCCGCTCAGCCCGGGCCAGGGCCGCTCTCATATCCTTGAAGGTCCAGCCCTCGATGAACTGCACGTACCAGTGCTTGGTGTCTCCCGACACCATCACACCGATCATGTCCCTGGGGCTCATGCCGTCGACGAATTCGTACTCGCCGGCCTTGATCCGGGTTTGCTCAGGTTCGAGCCGACCGTAGAGCCTGAGCCATAGCCGGTCTGAAACCAGGCCCTCAGCCTCAAGCCGGCCAACCACTTCAATGAAGGAACTGCCCTGAGGGACGTTAAACAGCAGTGGCTCTTCGAGCATCACCGGCTTGTCCAGGCCCTGCAGCCCCTGCCACACCCACAGGCCGGTTCCTGCCACGGCGAGAACGGCAACGCAAACGAACGCAAGCAATAACTTCTTGAGCAAACGATTTATTCCAGTGTTTCGAGAGGATTGAAGATTGTCGCAAGTCCGGTATCGACAGGCAAATCATGACCGGCAATAGTGCGAACCGGAACAATACCCAGCACGCTGTTCAGCAGAAACACGCCCTTGCATTCCTGGCCCAGCACGTCACTTACCGTGACCGGACGCTCTGTCACCGTCTCCCCCCTTTGCCTCAGACGCTCCAGCAACCACTGCCTGAGCACACCGGCAACCGCCAGACAGGAGGCTGGAGGCGTTACCCAGCCTTCCCCCTGGCGAAGCAGAAGATTGGTGCGGGTGCCTTCGACCAGATTGCCGTCGCGGTCGGCCATGATCACCTCGAACAGCGAAGGGCCGAGTTCCGCGGCCGCCAGAACCTGTTCGATCCGGTTCAGCGACTTGATTCCGGCCAGCAACGGATTGACTGCCAGAGGCACCCTGGAGAAATCAACCACGACACCCTCAGGGTCCGCAATCGGCGGCAAAGGCGAAGCGGACACCAGCAGATTGGGCTCCATCCCGGGATCCGGGCGATAGCCCCGCCCGCCACTGCCGCGGGTCAGTGTCAGCTTGAGAATCCAGCCGTCCGTCCTGAAGTGATCAGCAAAGCGCTGCGCCGCTTCCACGCACACATTGGCGAGCTCCTTCCGGGACACTTCGATACCAAGGCGCCCGGCATCACGCACCATTCGTTCCAGATGACGGGATAACAGAACACCCTTCTGCCCGGACATCCTGATGGTTTCGAACAGTCCGTCACCATAAGCGAGGCCACGATCATCAGCGGGCAGGCCGCCATCATCGGCCCAATAAAGACGAAACACGGCCAGTGTCAGCCTTCGTAGCGACGGAAAATCAGGGTGCCATTGGTACCACCGAATCCGAACGAGTTGGAAAGCGCCACCCGAACATCGGCCGGACGGCTCTTGTGGGCAACCAGATCCAGATCGCACCCTTCATCGGGATTGTCCAGATTGATGGTTGGCGGTAGCACGCCGTCGCGAATCGCCAGGACCGAGAAGATCGCTTCCACGGCACCCGCGGCGCCAAGCAGGTGCCCGGTCATGGATTTGGTGCTGCTCATGGCGAGCTTTTCGGCATGTGCGCCGAAAACCCGCCGAACAGCAGCCACTTCAGCGACATCACCCACCTGGGTGGACGTGCCGTGGGCGTTGATATAGTCGATTTCTTCCGGATCAAGTCCGGCGTCACGCACGGCGTTGGCCATGGACCGGGCCGCGCCCTCACCGTCTTCTGGCGGTGCAGTAATGTGATGGGCGTCATCACTCATACCGAAGCCAACCACTTCGCCGTAGATTGTGGCGCCCCTCTGTTTCGCGTGCTCCAGTTCCTCAAGAACCACGACACCCGCACCATCACTGAGTACAAAGCCGTCCCGATCTTTATCCCACGGTCGACTGGCCTTTTCCGGTTCGTCGTTTCGCGTGGACAGTGCCCGCGCAGCCGAAAACGCAGCCATACCGGTACGCGTCGTCGCCATTTCCGACCCTCCGGCCAGCATTACCTCGGCATCGCCATAGGCAATGGTACGGGCCGCGTAGCCGATGTTATGGGTACCGGTGGTGCAGGCGGTCACGATCGCAATATTCGGACCGCGATAGCCGAAACGGATAGCGGCATTACCGGAGATCATGTTGATGACAGAGGCAGGCACGAAAAATGGCGAAACCTTTCGGGGCCCGGACTTGTCCATGGTAAGAACACTTTTCTCGATGTACTCAAGGCCACCGATGCCAGAGCCAATCGCAATACCGACGCGCTCCCGGTCAAGTCTGTCAAAAGACTCAAGGCCACTGTCATCAACCGCCTGTTGGGCGGCAATCAGGCCATAGTGGATAAAGGCGTCGAGCTTTCTGGCATCCTTGGGGGACAGATAAGGCTCCATGTCCAGATCCCGTACGGCCCCTCCTATCCTTGTGTTATAGGCCGACGCATCAAAGCGATCGATCATACCGATCCCGCTACGTCCGGCCCGAATAGCTTCCCAGGACGACTCCACGCTATTGCCGACCGGAGACAGCATGCCCATGCCTGTGATGACAACTCGCCGTTTAGTCATAACCTGTTGCACCTGATCTTGTCCGAATGATTCTGAACGCAGATTGAACCCGATTTTCAGCCAATAAAAAAGCCGTCCCTCGCTGTTTCACAAGGACGGCTTTTTGCCTGGCTTTCTTAAATGCAGAGTATCAGGTATGCGCGACGATGTAGTCGATCGCGTCCTGAACACTTGTCAGCTTCTCGGCTTCCTCGTCAGGAATCTCGGTTTCAAATTCCTCTTCCAGTGCCATAACCAGCTCAACGGTGTCCAGTGAGTCAGCGCCAAGATCCTCTACAAAAGAAGATGAGTTCTGAACTTCGGACTCTTTAACGCCCAACTGTTCACAAACGATCTTCTTCACGCGCTCTTCAACTGTACTCATAATGTCCTCACTTTGTGTGTCAACCAAGCAACTCAAGTGCTGCCAGTTTAGTTTAAACCCTACCTGCAAACAAGCAGAGCTTCTGATAAACATGTTGTGCGACAAGGAGTTGCGCACAGACCCCGACTGGGGCTTATCCCATGTACATTCCGCCGTTAACGTTGATGGTTTCACCCGTCACGTATCCGGCTGCGTCTGATGCCAGGAAGGCAACCACGGCTGCCACTTCTTCCGGCTCGCCCAGACGACCCGCGGGTATGATTTCCAGCATAGCCTCACGCTGCTTGTCGTCCAGTTTTTTTGTCATATCCGTGTCAATAAATCCGGGAGCCACGCAATTCGCAGTGATTCCCCGGTTCGACATTTCTTTGGCCAGGCTTCTGGTAAACCCTTCAACGCCGGCCTTGGCAGCGCAATAGTTGCCCTGCCCCGGATTGCCCATACCGGCAACCACGGAACTGATATTGATAATCCGCCCCCATTTCGCCTTGGCCATGCCGCGAAGCACCGCCTTGCTCGTGCGGTAAACGCTGGAAAGATTGGTTTCCAGGACTGATGCCCAGTCCTCGTCCTTCAAACGCATGAGCAGGTTATCACGGGTAATGCCTGCATTGTTGACCAGAATCAGAGGCGCACCGGATTTTTCCGTCAGCGTCTTCAGTCCTGTTTCAATGCTGGCAGGATCTGCCACGTTCATCACCATGCCGTAGCCTTTGTAACCGGCCGACTGGAGTTCATTGGTGATAGATTCGGCACCGGCTTCACTGGTTGCTGTTCCAATAACTTCGGCACCCTGTGCGGCCAGCGCACGGGCAATCGCCTGGCCAATGCCGCGGGTAGCACCGGTTACCAGTGCGGTTTTACCTTCCAGAGACATGAATAACTCCCTTTCGTTTCAGGACTGACCGAAGGCGTCCAGCGCCTTCGACAGCGAGTCCGGGTCTTCGATACTGTGAACGGCCAAGGCCCGGTCGATACGCTTTGCAAGCCCCGCCAACACTTTGCCAGTGCCGCACTCAACGGCGACTTCAACACCGTTAGTAACCAGCGTGCGCACGGAATCTGTCCAGAGCACCGGCGAATAGAGCTGCTTGAGCAGGTTGGCCTTCAGTGTAGCGGATTCAGTCTCGGCCGCGGCGTTAACATTTTGTATAACCGGGATGACAGCATCGTTAAAGCGCACATCTTCCAGCGCTTTGGCCAGCTCCTCCGCAGCGCCCTTCATCAGGGCACAATGGGACGGCACGCTGACGGGCAACGGCATGGCCTTCCGCGCCCCTTTTTCCTTACACGCCTCGATGGCGCGTTCGACCGCCGCGGCCGCTCCGGCAATCACGACCTGCCCGGGAGCATTGAAGTTAACCGCAGACACCACATCACCCTGCGCCGCTCCCTCACAGGCAGCAACAACGTCGTCGTCCTCAAGCCCCAGGATGGCAGCCATTTTGCCCTCTCCTGCCGGTACTGCGTCCTGCATGAGTTCGCCGCGCAGGCGAACCAGCTTTACCGCTTCCACAAAGTCGAGGCTCTCGGCGGCAACCAGGGCGCTGTACTCGCCCAGACTGTGGCCGGCGAGAAAGTCCGGGGACACACCACCTGCCACAAACCACTGCCGCCAAAGGGCAACACTGGCTGTTAGCAGCGCGGGCTGGGTAACCATGGTTTTATTGAGCTCCTCAGCCGGCCCGTTCTGGCAGAGATCCCAGAGGTCGTAGCCAAGCACATTGGAGGCTTCGGCGAAGGTTTTGTCGATAATGGGCCAAGCTTCAGCGGCAGCCGATAGCATGCCCACTGATTGCGACCCTTGTCCTGGAAAAATAAAGGCTGATTTCATAAGCGGAATCTTATCGTCATTGAGTGGTTACGTGAGATTAGCCAATAGTACAAGTTAGGCCAATTATCCGCGAACGGGAGGCCAAACCGGGACAGACTTTAGTCTCAGGCACTCAAAGCATGAGATCGTCGAGACGCTCGTTGATTCGGCGGGGCACTTCCAGCTCGACTTCGCGGACGGCCTGACGAATGGCCGACAGCATTGCCCGTTCGTTGGCGTTACCATGACTCTTGATCACCACACCCTGCAGCCCGAGCAGGCTGGCACCGTTGTGGCGGGAAGGATCCATCAATTGCAGAAGCCGACCGACAATCGGCCGGGCGAGCAGGCCGACCAGCCTGCCGTAAAGATTCCGGGTGAATGCCTGCTCCATCAACTCGATCAGCAGACCGGCAACGCCCTCTCCCGTTTTCAGGGCAATGTTCCCGACGAAGCCGTCACAGACAACCACATCGGCCACATCGCGGAACAGGTCGCTGCCTTCCACATAACCAATGTAGTTAATGGTATCGCACTGGGCGAGCATGTGAGAGGCCAGGCGGACCTGCTCATTCCCCTTGATCTCTTCCTCGCCCACGTTCAGCAAGGCAACCCGCGGCTCTGCCTGGCTGCAAATGGCCGAGGCCATCAGCGACCCCATCAGCGCGTACTGGTAAAGATTTTCGGCGGTTGAATCGACATTCGCACCCAGGTCCAGGACGTGGCAACGTCCCCGCAGCGAGGGAATCAGCTTGGCAATGGCCGGACGCTCGATTCCCGGATACATGCGGATAATCGTGCGCCCAAAGGCCATCAGCGCGCCGGTGTTACCGGCACTGACACAACCCTGGGCTTCGCCATCCCGGACAAGACCCAGCGCGATGGCCATGGAGGAGTTCTTCTTGTGGCGCAGGGCGTGGGAGGGGCGCTCGTTCATTCGAACCACATCCGCTGCTTCAACGATGCGAATTCGGGCATGCCCCTCACGCAACAAAGCCTCAAGCTCGCTCCGGATTCCCACCAGAACGATGCTCAAGGCCTCATTTTCACGCACCGCCTGCAATGAAGCGGCAACCACAACGGCAGCGCCGCGGTCACCACTCATGGCATCAATCGCGATGGTGACCGGCTTCACCGTTCTGCCATCCGATTCGGGACGATGCATATTGGCAACGAGTTTACTCGTCGCGAGCTTCGATTACCTGCTTGCCACGGTAAAAGCCGTCCGGAGACACGTGGTGACGACGATGAACTTCGCCGGTGGTAGCATCAGTGCTCAGAGCAGCGGCGCTCAGGGCGTCGTGGGAACGGCGCATGCCACGCTTGGAACGGGTCTTACGGTTTTGCTGTACAGCCATGATTATGCTCCTGACCTGTTAACGTAAACTTTGTCTTGCTGAATAAGTAACGTCTGTTCGTTAAATGTGCGCCGGCGTCCTGAGGGATACCCGCGCCCGGTTAATGCTTTGTCTTCTTGAGATCCGCCAGAACGCTGAACGGATTCTCGCCCGATTTTCTTACCGGCTCAGCCGCGGAGCCGTCAGGCTCGTAAGCTTCCAGATCTTCACGGGCCGGACACTCATCCCGCTCGTGAAGCGGGAACGGTGGCAAAACCAGCAACAACTCGTCTTCCACCATCGACCAGAGGTCTGCCGAGAAATCATCGGTCAGAAACGGCTCAAGCTCTTTCGGTAGCTGCTGAGCCTGCTCATCAGACGTGACCAGTCCCAGCTCGAACCGGGAAACCAGCGTCACGCTCATGGCACCCATGCACCGCTGACATTGCAGATCCACCGGCGCGGAGAGCTCGCCAGAGACAACGCGACGTCTCTCGCCATCCATAAAGAAAGACAGCTTCACCCGGCACGCAGCGCCTTCCGAGAACCCGAGAACAGCTTCGCGAAAACGGCCAAGCCCGCTGATGGGAATCTCTCCCTCCAGTGTGCTTTTCTGTTCCGCTAACCGGTAAGGATCAACAGATTTGGGCAACTCGGCGTTGGACGCGTTTGACATAGGCGCGCAATTTTAGGGGCGCAGCCCGCTGCTGTCAAAGACTTCGTTGGTTTTTAACAAGGGTTTCCGTGCAGGTAGGTGTAATTTACGATAACCGCACACCAGATCCTCTGGCCAGGCAATCAAAGGATGTTATCGATGACCCGCAAACCACTTTTACTGGCGTCTTCGTCGCCCTACAGGAAGACACTTCTGGAACGTCTTGGCCTGCCCTTTACCTGCGCCAGCCCCGAGATCGACGAATCGCCCCAACCGGACGAATCCGGAGAGTCGCTGGCCACGAGACTGGCGGAGAGCAAGGCCCGGGCACTCGCAGATCGCTTCCCCGGCCACTGGATCATCGGCTCCGACCAGGTCGCCTGCCTGCCGGATGGTTCGTTGCTGAACAAACCCGGCAATCATCAGCAGGCAACCAACCAGTTGCGCCAGAGTAGTGGTCACCGAGTGCTATTCCTAACGGGCCTGGCCCTGCTTGACGCCGATTCCGGAAAACTGGAGAGCCTCTGCGAACCCTACAACGTCCGGTTCCGTGAACTGACTGACGAGGAGATCGATGCCTACCTGCGGCGGGAGCAACCCTACGACTGCGCCGGCAGCTTCAAGATGGAAGGCTTGGGCATCACGCTATTTGATGCCCTGGAAGGCCGGGATCCGAACAGCCTGGTCGGATTACCCCTGATCGCCCTGAACAGCATGCTGCGACGCTGGGGCCGGAACCCGCTTCTTGAGAACCGGCCTGCCCCGGAAAGAACTTAACGCAGCTCGAGGCGTGACTCGACCAGCTGACTGGCAAAGCCCTCACCGAATGCGACACCAAGCTGGTCGACAATATCCTGGAACGGCGACTTGCGACGACTGTAATCCACGAGCTTTTCCTGACCGATGATCTGCCGGGCCACGTGTGATGCACTGCCAAGCCCATCAGCCAGACCAAGCTCAACGGCCTGCTCGCCACTCCAGACCAGCCCGCTGAACAGGCGCTCGTCATCGGCAAGCCGATCACCGCGCCCCTGCTTGACCGCATCAATAAACTGTTGGTGCGTGTTTTCCAGCACGCTCTGCCAGAACATCACCTCCTCTTCCTCCTCCGGAGAGAAAGGATCCAGGAAAGCCTTGTTCTCGCCGGCAGTGTAAAGGCGCCGATCGACACCGATTTTTTCCATAACGCCGGTAAAACCGAAACCACCAGCCACAACGCCAATGGAACCAACCAGGCTGGCACGGTTGGCGTAAATTTCATCCGCAGCGGCCGCGATGTAATAGGCTCCGGAGGCGCCAATATCGGAGATCACGGCGTAGACCTTCTTCTCCGGGTACTCTTCCCGCAAGCGCTTGATCTCGTCGTAGACGTAACCCGCCTGAACCGGACTGCCACCGGGGCTGTTGATTCGCAGGATCACGGCCACCGAGTTAGGTTCTTCGAAGGCAGTCCGGAGAGAGCCAACGATATTGTCCGCACTGGCCAGCTCATCTGAAGCAATCGGCCCATTAATCTCCACCAGGGCAGTATGCTTTCCTGCCACTCCCTCAATGGATTCGCCAAGGGGAAACTTGAACATGAACAGCAGGGCAATCAGGTAACCGAAGGTCAGAAACTTGAAAAAGATACCCCACCGTCGACTTCTGCGCTGTTCAGCCTGCAGTGACATAACCAGCTTTTCGATAAGCTTCCAGTCACGGCCGGATTCGGGCGGGAGTTTCGGCGATTTACGACCGAACAGTGGCTTGCTTTCTCTCTCCGGCTCTACCGGCTTATCCCCCCAATCGGCAGGCTTGTCAGATTCCCAGTCACTCATGCATGCATCCTGTCAGCAACTTCAATAAATTCGGTCTGTTTACAGCCCCAGCACCCGCCGAAGGTCGGGCACGGAATCAACAATCGCGTGCGGCGAATAGTCACCCAGCACATCCCGCTTGTGCACTCCCCATTCAACCCCGATGGAGGGCATGCCAATCCGCCGCGCCATTTCAAGGTCATATCGGGTATCGCCGATCATCACCGCTTCCTCGGGCTCAATCCGGTAGAAACGAAGAATCTCCTCGAGCATGGCCGGGTCTGGCTTCGAGCGTGTCTCATCGGCGCACCGGGTGATCTCAAAGTGGTCACCGAGGCCGCTGGAGACTAGCGCAAAATCCAGCCCACGCCGACTCTTGCCAGTGGCAACGGAACAGCTGCGACCCGATCCGCGGAGATCTGCAACCACCTCAGCCATTCCCTCAAATACATTCTGGGGCGTTGTCACCTTGCTGAAAAAATAGCGCGCGTAACCTTCCCGGATAGTGTTCATTTCGTCCCGACTGATGCCCGGATAGAGCTTCTCCAGCGCCTCGACCATGCCAAGACCGATGATATCCCGGTAGGCTTCACGCTCCAGGGCGGGATAACCCAGCTCGGTCGCAGCCTGGTGCAGGCTATCGGCAATGTGCTCAACCGAGTCCACCAGGGTCCCGTCCCAATCAAAAATCACCACTCTGACGTTCATTGACCAGTTCCTTTAAGACGCCCCGAAAGCTTCCGGAGTACGTCATTGAATGCATCGTCGTAAGGCGCCTCCAGGCGCATCGCCTCACCAGTAACCGGCAAGGTGAATTCAAGGGCCCGGGCATGCAGCATCAGCCGCTGACCGCCGATGGCCCGAAAAGCCTTGAGGCTGACATCATCCATATACTTGTCGTCACCCGCAATCGGATGACCCGCCCAGGCACTGTGCACCCGGATCTGGTGGGTACGCCCGGTAATTGGCGAGGCTTCCACCAGGCTATACCCCGAATAACGCTCAAGACAGCGAAACGTCGTCAGGGACGCTTTTCCGGAATCATCAACTCTCACCCGGCGCTCACCATTGGGCATCTCATAGCGCAGCAGGGGCACGTCAACCCGGTCGATGCTCGCCGGCCAGTCACCGGCAACCAGCGCATGATAGTGCTTGCGAATACGTTTCTGCCGCAGTTCATCCTGTAAAAAACGCAATGCTGATCGCTTCTTGGCCACCATGACCAGGCCGGATGTATCGCGATCCAGGCGGTGAACGAGCTCCAGGAATTTTGCCGATGGGCGTGCCGACCGAAGCACCTCGATCAACCCGAAACTCAGCCCGCTCCCCCCGTGAACCGCGATACCGGAGGGCTTGTTGACCACCAGCATCTGGTCATTCTCGAATACGACGGCCGACTCCATCACACCCTGCACCCGGGAACCGGGGGCCACCTGCCCGGGTTTTTCCTTACGGGTGATCGGTGGTATGCGCACCTGATCTCCGGTGTTAACGCGGGTGTCCGGCTTCACGCGCCCCTTGTTAACCCGCACTTCTCCCTTTCGTATCACCCGATAAATAATGCTCTTCGGCACGCCACGGAGCTGGGCGAGCAGAAAGTTATCCACCCTCTGGCCGTGATTATCCTCATCCACCGTTACCCTCTGCACGCCCTGACGAACCTCTCCGCGGACAGCCCTGCTTTCACTGCCCGCCTCATTCGTCTTGACCGGCTTTCCGGGCCTGGCTCGGGCTGGCTTTTTGTTTGCTGTCGGTCGGGCCATGAAGTTCCTTGGATGATGGAATGACTGCAGGATTGAACGGCTGCATGAATACTGTTATATTCCGGCGTGCTCTGCCGTTTGTCTACGGCCTGGCCAACTCAAGCCAGAAGCCGGAGCGGCAGAAGTATACCGACACTATTCGAGAGATTGAACGCCGTGCACCCAATCACTACCGGGAACGGCGAGAGAAATGCTCCCGGAGCACCAGGGCAGATCTGCACAAGACTGAACCCTGTACCCGGGAGGAAGAAAAACCGCGCGGAAAACCGCGGGCGACATCGCGAAGAATCATTGCCACCCAGGGCCGGGCCGTCCAGCATACGAATACGACGTGAGACCCAGGCACCTGAGTGAACCTGAAAACGGATAACATGCGTCAACAGACACGAACCTTACACGACCTCTCCCTGCCCACAGGCAGCCGGACCGTCGGCGTTGGTCTCAGACCGATAGGATCACACCCCCAAAGGGTCTGATTCGTCTGGCCGCCGGTCCGCCCTTGATGTAACAGGGCCCGCGGCACGCACATCCTGCTTCGCTGATGCGAACCCCTCCGGTTTTCTGTCAAATTAAACGACAGGAACTCTTTCTTTCCATGAAAAGAATGCTTATCAATGCAACTCATCCCGAAGAGTTGCGCGTCGCCCTGGTTGACGGCCAGCGTCTGTTTGATCTTGATATCGAATCCAGCTCCCGCGAGCAGAAGAAAGCCAACATCTACAAAGGCCGCATTACCCGCGTAGAGCCCAGCCTTGAAGCCGCCTTTGTGGATTTCGGCGCCGAGCGCCATGGCTTTCTGCCGCTGAAGGAAATCTCCAAGGAGTACTTCAAGAAGTCTCCCGGCCAGATTGAAGGCAAGATCAACATCAAGGACGTTGTGTCCGAAGGCCAGGAAGTCATCGTACAGGTTGATAAAGAAGAACGTGGCAACAAGGGCGCTGCCCTGACCACCTTTATTTCCCTGGCCGGCCGCTACCTGGTACTGATGCCCAACAACCCCCGTGCCGGCGGCATTTCCCGCCGCATTGAGGGCGATGAGCGGGCCCAACTCAAAGAAGCCATGAACGATGTCCAGGTACCAAAATCCATGGGCATCATCGTTCGCACCGCCGGTATTGGCCGTAGCACCGAAGAACTGCAGTGGGATCTGGACTACCTGGTGCAGTTCTGGGAAGCCATCACCCAGGCCGCTGGCGAGCGCAAGGCCCCCTTCCTGATTCACCAGGAAAGCAACGTTATCATTCGCGCGGTTCGCGACTACCTTCGCCAGGATATCGGCGAGGTGTTGATTGACGCCAACGGGGTTTATGAAGACGTTCTGAATTTCGTTCGTGCGGTCATGCCCACCTTCGAAAACAAGATCAAGCTGTACAAGGACGAAATCCCCCTGTTCAGCCGCTATCAAATTGAAGGCCAGATTGAGACGGCGTTCCAGCGGGAAGTGAAACTGCCTTCTGGCGGCTCCATCGTGATTGATCCGACCGAGGCACTGGTTTCCATCGACATCAACTCCTCCCGGGCCACCAAAGGTCAGGATATCGAGGAAACCGCTCTCCAGACCAACCTGGAAGCGGCCGAGGAAATTGCTCGTCAGTTACGCCTGCGTGACATGGGTGGCCTGATTGTCATCGACTTCATCGACATGACGCCCGCCAAACACCAGCGGGAAGTGGAGCAGAAGATGCGCGAGGCCCTGGAAATCGACCGGGCACGGGTTCAGGTGGGCAAGATCTCCCGATTTGGCCTACTGGAAATGTCCCGTCAGCGCCTGCGCCCCTCCCTGGGCGAGACTCGCAGCGAAGTGTGCCCCCGGTGTGAAGGCCAGGGTACCATTCGTGGTATCGAGTCCCTCGCCCTGAGCATCATGCGCCTGATCTACGAGGAATCCTCGAAGGACAAGACAGGCGAAGTACGGGCCGTTGTGCCGGTTTCCGTCGCTACCTTCCTGCTCAACGAAAAGCGCAAGCAGCTGGCCGACATTGAAGCCCGACAGGAAGTCAGCGTGGTGGTGGTTCCGGTCCCACACATGGAAACCCCACACTTCGAAATCATCCGGATGCGTCAGGACGAAACCACGCCTGAGCATATCTCCAGCCACCAGGTGGCCCAGGAATACAGCGAGCGTGAAGAAGAAATCTTCGAGGCTCCGGCTCCTGAAAAACCGGTTCGCGAACAGGCCGCGGTAAAGGCCATCCGTCCCAGCGCTCCCGCGCCAACTCCGGCAGCACAGAAGACCGAAGAAGCAGCCGATCAGGAAGAAGGTCTGTTCCGCCGCCTCGGTCGCAAGATCTCAGCGTTCTTCAGTGGCGAAGAAGAGCAGAAGACCGAAATTCTCGATCAGAGCAAAAACCAGCGCGATGATCGCAGAAACCAGGGCCGTCAGGATCGTCGGAAATCCCGTGTAGCCCGCGGCGACGACCAGCGTTCAGGCGGCAACCGCAGTGGTAGCGACCGCCGGCAGGGCGGCCAGCAGAGCCGTGGCGATGACAACCGGGGACGCGGACGCAACCGCAATGATGATCAGGGCCGTGGCAACCAGAATCGCCAGGGCGCTGACAACAAAGGCTCGGATAATCGCGGAGGCGATAACAAGGGCGGTGATGGCAAGGGCCAGGATAACCGCCGTGACAACCGTCGCGACAACCAGGGCCGTGGCCGCAACCGGCCGCAGCGGGATCAGAAGGATAACCGCGATCAAAAGGACCAAAAGGATCAGGGTCCGCAGGATAACGCGGCCAAGTCCGGCCCGGCTGACAAATCCGGCTCTGATGAAAAGCGCCGCAAGCCGCGTCGCCAGCGCAATCGTGACGGATCTCCTTCTGAAACACCGGCATCCTCCCCGGCGGATCGTAAAGCCGCCCGCAGCGAGAAGCACCAGAAGGACACCCAGCCGGAAAAAGGTCGTGACGACGCCAAGCCGGAAGTAAAAACCGAGCAAGCGCAGGAAGCTGCGAGCAAGGCCGTGGCGCCCGAGAAATCTGAAACCCGCACCGAGACAGCAGCCGCTGCCAAGGAAGCACCGAAAGCAGCTGCAGCCCAGGACGAGCCCAAAAAGGAGCAGAAGCCTGAGCAGGCATCTGCAGAAAAGGCACCCTCAGACGGGAAGTCCCAGGCTCAGCCAGAAGAAGCCGCGAAGCCCGCAGAGCAATCCTCTGAAAAGCCGGCTGAAAAGCCAGAGACAGAGAAAGCGAAAGCTGAGAAGACTGAAAAGGCAGAGCCGGCCAAGGCCGAAAAGACCTCCGAGCCTCGCCAGAAGCCTGAGGACAAGGGCGAGAAAGCAGCCGTCGCCAAGCCAGAACCGGAATCCGGGGCAGCACCCGAAGGCAAACAGGCGCCTGCGGCCAAAGAGCAGCCAACGGAACCAAAAGAGGCGCCCGCGCCCAAGGCCAAACCCGAGACGGCGGCCAAAACCGATACCACAGCCGGACCCGAGAAGGCTGAAAAACCGGCAGAGCAGAAGGTAGCGGCCGAGACCCCGGCTCCCGACGCCCAACCGGAACCGAAGAAGCCGGAACCAGCGAAGGCTAAAGCTGAAGAAGCAGAGCCGGTAAAAGCGGAGCCGGAGAAAGCCGATAAGCCTTCGGCTACTGAAACGACCGCGAAGGAGACGCCTGACGAAGCTCCTGCAGTGGACGTTCCGGTAACGCCGGGCCGCGCCTACAATGACCCCAGAGAGGTCCGCAAGCGCCAGAAGGCTGCGGAAGAGGCCAAAAAGGCCGGGAGTAACTAACTGATGCTATCGAACTCCGACATTGAAGCGCTGGAAGACATCCTTTTTGCCGACCCCTGGGGCGATGACGCCCTGGACTTCTTCGGTTTTCACGGGGTGGTCTGCGCCAGCGTCGTCGGCCCGGCAGAACTGAGCGCGGAAGAAATCTTCCGCCTCGCCACGGGCGCCGATCAGGTGCCCGACACCGGGATTCCCGAGGTGTTCAGGCGCTGCTCCGCCCAGCTGGCAAATGACATGGCCCACGCCCTGGATATGGGACAGGCCCTGGAATTGCCCGAGCCCGAGGACGGCGACCCGATGAACGCACTGGAAAACTGGTGCGCCGGGTTCGTGGACACCTTCCTTGAACACGAAGAAAAATGGCTCGAAGCGGCCAGCGAGGAGGAAACCGCCGATCTGATGGTTCCGATGCTGACCCTCTCGGGACTGTTCGATGACGAGGACTTCCAGAAGGTTCGCAACAGTGAGAAGTTGTCGCGGCAGATGGCCGATGCCATTCCGGACTCACTGACGGACCTGTACTTGCTGTTCCACGCCCCGGATTAAGCCGGTCCGTGGCTTAGAACAGGTTGTCTGAATGAATGCCAGACCGGCTCAAGCCCGTCTGGCATTTTCATGATACGGCCAAGTTCACACCAGGGGGCGCCGGGAAAGTGAAAATCACTACCCTGTGATGCCAGCAACTTCTCTTTCCGGCACAGCTCTGCCAGAAAGCCCAGATCGCCGCTGGACTGCCCAGAGGTAGACACCTCAATGGCTTGCCCCCCTGCCCTTCGGAAATCCGCCGTCAGTTCCCTGAGCTTAGTTGCCGTAAGCTGATATTTCCTGGGATGGGCAAGCACTGCAACGCCCCCCGCCCCGGTGATCCAGTGAACGACCTCTGGAAGCTCGGGCCAAAAAGCCTTTACATCTCCAGGCTTACCGTTGCCCAGATATCGCTTGAATGCCTGGGCAGCATTGCGAACCACGCCAGCCTCTGTCAGAACCTGGGCAAAGTGGGGGCGTCCCGGGACATCGCCACCGGCAGCCTCGGAGGCCTTCCCCAGAAGATCATCAACACCAAGCTTGCCCAGGCGCTCGGCGATCATTCGCGCACGAGCCCAGCGATTGTCATTCTGCTGCTCCAGAGCCTGCCGGAAACCACCTGCCTCAGGATCAAAATCGAGGCCGACGATATGGATGGTTCGGCTTTTCCAGAGACAGGAAAGCTCAATTCCCGGAATCAGTACAATGCCTTCTGCCTGCGCAGCCGCCTGCGCTTCGGCAAGTCCAGCGATGGTGTCATGGTCGGTCAGGGAAAGATGGGTAACGCCCTGACCGGCAGCCCGCTCAACCACTGCAGCCGGTGATAGCGCGCCATCAGAAGCCGTGCTGTGGCAATGCAGATCAATGCACAAATGCGGGTCTTGCGGTATAGTCACAAAATATCCTGAGTCATCAGATAACTGGCGGCATGCCGAGATTTTACAGTGTACCAGCCACACCTTGCGCAGCACGACCGCTGATTATCTGCCCGATCACCTCGTTTATGAAAGTCATTTCGGAGAGCTGAATGTATTACGCGATTATCAGTGAAGACGTCGAAAACAGCCTGCCGCTGCGCCAGTCCGCGCGCCCTGCTCACATCGACCGTCTTCAGGCTTTGAAAGAGGAAGGCCGGTTGCTTGTTGCGGGGCCTCATCCGGCGCTTGATACACCGGAGCCTGGCGATGCCGGCTTCACTGGCAGCCTGGTGATCGCGGAATTCGACTCTCTGGAAGCAGCCCAGGCCTGGGCGGATGCCGATCCCTACGTGGATGCAGGCGTCTACCAGAAGGTTGTGGTGAAGCCCTTCAAGGCTGTTTTGCCGTGAGCCACCCTCAGGGGCTGCATGAGTTTATTGTAATGATGGCTCGCTTGCACGGTGGGGCATCTGTGACAAAATTGCGCTTTTAATCACGCTCAGATTTCAACCGAAGAATTTCAGGGAACGTAACCAGTGACGCTTTTTCGTCTCGCCATCAGTGTATTGTTCGCAGTGTCGTCCATTGCCGTTGCCCAGGCCAAAACTGTCTGGGTAGACGACCAGTTGTACCTTCCCGTGAGGTCCGGCGCAGGTTCCCAGTTCCGGATCATTGAAAATGCGGTTCCAAGTGGCACGCCACTGGAAGTGATTGAGGCCTCCGATTCCGGGTATACCCTGGTTCGCACCCCCAAGGGCACCGAAGGCTGGGTTTCCAGCCAGTACCTCAGCGAAACACCGATCGCGGCGGACCGGCTTCGGACAGCCAATCGCCAACTGGAAGAAACCCGCGCCGAGCTGGCCCAGGTAAAAGAGCAGTTGTCGAACGTCGTCAACGAGCGAAATGCGCTGGAAAGCTCCGAGGCCTCCCTTTCCGACCGAACACAGGAACTCCAGGAAGAGCTACAGCGAATCAAGAGTATCGCAGCTGACTCGATTAATCTGGAGCGTCGTAATCGTGAGCTCCGTGAAGAGAACCAGAAGATTCGCAACGACCTTGAGGTACTCACGGCCGAAAATGAACGTCTTGAAGCCAGCAAGGAATACGACTTCATGCTCCTGGGCGCGGGCCTGGTTCTCGGTGGTGTGCTGCTGGCGCTGATCATCCCGATGCTCAAACCGACAAGAAAAACCGACAATTGGGCCTGATGCCATGAAGGATTATTCGGAAAAACGCGATTTCCACCGTATGCAGATAAACTCGGAAATTGAGATTACCGACAGCCAGGGCAATCGCTTCAAAGGAATTTGCCGCGACCTGAGCGCCGCCGGCATGCAGCTTTACGTCGAGCAGGAAGTAGCCGTAGGCGAGGAACTCCAGACGATTCTTCACTCCAGCAGTGACCAGTTTCCGCCACTGGAGACGGTTTGCGAGGTCATTCGCTGCGAACCGGAAGGAGACGGATTCCTGCTGGGAACAAACATCAGCGAAGTCACTCGCTGAACGAAAAACGGCGGCCAATGGCCGCCGTTTTTGTTTGTGCCCGGAAAAGCCTCAGACCAGAGGCTTCTCGGAGACGATGATGCCGTTGTTATCGGCATAGACAAAGTGCCCGGGGTGGAAAGTCACCCCGTGAAAGGTGACCGGAACATTCAGGTCACCCAGACCACGCTTCTCACTCTTCCTGGGGTGTGTTCCAAGGGCCTGGACACCCAGGGCGGTCTTGCCAATCTCATCCACATCGCGAACACAGCCATAGATGATAAGACCGGCCCAGCCATTGCTCGCCGCTTTCTCCGCCAGCATGTCACCCAGTAGCGCATGACGCTTTGAAGCGCCGCCGTCCACAACCATTACACGACCGTTTCCGGGCTGGCCAACCTGCTCTTTCACCACGGAGTTATCTTCAAAGCATTTTACGGTAACAATCTCACCGCCAAAGGCCCTGTTGCCGCCATAGTTGTTGAAACCGGGCTCTACAACCTGCACTTCCGGAAATTCGTCACACAGGTCCGGGGTAATTATCGTCGTCACGTTGTCGCTCTCCTTATCCTGGAAATGAACTCAGTCGATTTTTTCGTCGGCCAGGAAAAACCAGGTGTCCAGAACCGAATCCGGGTTCAGCGACACGGTATCAATGCCCTGATCCATCAGCCATTTGGCAAGATCCGGGTGGTCTGATGGCCCCTGCCCACAGATACCGATGTACTTGCCGGCCTTCTTGCACGCCTGGATTGCATTGGACAGCAGGGCTTTGACCGCATCATTCCGCTCGTCAAACAGGTGGGCAATAATGCCGGAATCCCTGTCCAGCCCCAGTGTCAGCTGGGTCAGATCGTTGGAACCGATGGAGAAACCGTCAAAGTGCTCCAGGAACTGGTCCGCCAGCAGCGCATTCGCGGGTAGCTCGCACATCATGATGACCCGCAGGCCGTTGTCGCCGCGCTTGAGGCCGTTCTCTGCCAACAGGTTCACCACCTGTTCCGCTTCACCCACGGTACGCACGAACGGGACCATCACTTCCACATTGGTCAGCCCCATTTCGTTACGCACTTTCTTAAGGGCGCGGCATTCCAGCTCGAAGCAGTCCCGGAAGGTGTCGGAGATATAACGGGAGGCGCCCCGGAAACCGAGCATCGGGTTCTCTTCGTCTGGCTCATACAGAGTGCCGCCAATCAGGTTGGCGTATTCGTTGGATTTGAAATCCGACAACCGGACGATCACCTTCTTGGGTGCGAACGCGGCCGCCAGCGTAGAGATGCCCTCCACCAGCTTGTCGACGTAGAAATCCACCGGTGAACTGTAGCCGGAAATGCGTTTTTCGACGGTCTGCTTGATATCACGGGGCAGCCCGTCGAAGTTCAGCAGTGCCTTGGGGTGAACACCGATCATCCGGTTGATGATGAACTCCAGCCGCGCCAGGCCAACGCCCTCGTTCGGCAGCGCCTGGAAATCAAAGGCACGGTCCGGATTGCCCACGTTCATCATGATCTTGAACGGGATGTTGGGCATGGAGTCCACGGTGTTTTCCCGCAGTTCGAAATCCAGGGAACCCTCGTAGATCATGCCGGTATCGCCCTCGGCGCAGGAAACCGTCACTTCCTGGCCATCGGTCAGCAACTCGGTGGCATCGCCGCAACCGACCACGGCCGGAATACCCAGCTCACGGGCAATGATGGCCGCGTGGCAGGTACGACCACCGCGATCGGTAACAATGGCGGAGGCCCGTTTCATGACCGGCTCCCAGTCCGGGTCGGTCATGTCGGTAACCAGCACATCGCCGGCCTGAACACGGTCCATTTCCTTGATACTGGTAATGATCTTCACCGGACCGCTACCAATCTTGTGGCCGATGCTCCGGCCCTCGACCAGAACCTTGCCGGTCTCCTTGAGAAGGTAACGCTCCATAACATTGGCGGAAGCACGGCTTTTTACCGTCTCGGGACGAGCCTGAACGATGTAGATCTTGCCGTCATCGCCATCTTTTGCCCACTCGATGTCCATCGGACGCTGGTAGTGCTTCTCGATAATCATCGCCTGGCGCGCCAGGTCTTCCACCTCGGCATCGGTGATGCAGAAGCGGTTGCGGTCTTCCTGCTCCACCTTCACGGTTTCGACGAATTCTCCTTCACCGGGCTTGGTGTGGTAGACCATCTTGATGGCCTTACTGCCCAGATTGCGACGCAGAACCGCCGGACGGTCCGCTTCCAGTGTCGGCTTGTGTACGTAAAACTCATCCGGGTTCACAGCGCCCTGAACCACCGTCTCACCCAGGCCGTAGGAGGCAGTCACAAATACCACGTCACGGAAGCCGGATTCGGTGTCGAGGGTGAACATAACGCCACTGGCGGCGGTTTCACTGCGTACCATCTTCTGGATGCCCGCGGAAAGCGCGACCATCTTGTGGTCGAAGCCGTGGTGTACACGATAGGAAATAGCGCGGTCATTAAACAGCGACGCAAACACTTCCTTCACAGAAGTGCGAACCTGCTCAAGGCCTACCACGTTCAGGAAGGTTTCCTGCTGACCGGCGAACGACGCGTCCGGCAGGTCTTCCGCGGTTGCAGAGGAGCGAACCGCAACGGCCATGTGCTCATTGCCATCCTGCAGAGCAGCGAACGACTCCTTCAGGGCATTTTCCAGAACGTCCGGAAATGGCGTATCGATGATCCACTGGCGAATCTGCGCACCAACCCGGGCCAGTTCGTTAACGTCGTTGATGTCGAGGGCATCCAGAGCGTTGTCGATCCGCTCTTTCAAGCCGTCAGTAGCGAGGAATTCGCGATAGGCGTGCGCTGTGGTGGCAAAGCCACCCGGAACGGTAACACCTGCGTTGGCGAGATTACTGATCATTTCGCCGAGTGAGGCGTTCTTGCCGCCTACCCGATCGACATCGGACATTCCCAGGTGATCAAACCAGATAATGTAATCTTCCAAAGCATGTCTCCCTTGAGTCTGTGAAGCTAAGAGCAAAATCGGGCCAGCGGTTTCAAGCGGCAAAAGCAGGCAATATCCACTGCGGAGTCTCGAACTTGGCGTGTATGATACTGTAACCTGCGGAAATTACCTAGGCCACCAGGCCAGGAATCAAGGAACCATGGAACCGGACGATACAGCATGAAACGCACTGCTTTTTTCATTTCTGATGGCACCGGCCTGACAGCCGAAGCACTGGGGCACAGCCTTCTGGCCCAATTCGAAAAGATCGAATTCGAACGGGTCACCGTTCCCTATATTGCGGACGAAGAAAAAGCCCGGGAAATGGTCAAACGGATCAACAAGGCGGCCGAGACCGATGGCGCACGCCCGCTGGTGTTCGACACCATTGTAAATAGCGATATCCGGGAAATCATCGCCACCGCCGAAGGCTTCATGGTGGATATTTTCGGGACCTTTCTCAAACCCATGGAGGAAGAGTTGCAGTCCTCTTCCTCATATACCGTGGGTAAATCCCATGCCATCAATAACGAAGGGAGCTACGAGCGCAGGATCAATGCGGTCAACTTTGCTCTGGATAATGACGATGGCGCACGCACGCGGCATTACGATGAAGCCGATCTGATACTCGTGGGTGCCTCTCGTAGCGGGAAAACACCCACCTGCCTCTATCTGGCCCTGCAATATGGCGTGAAGGCGGCAAACTATCCGATTACGGAAGAAGATCTGGCAGACCAACAGATCCCCAAAGCACTCAAACCCCATAAAGAGAAGATCTTTGGGCTGACCATTGATCCGGAACGCCTGGCGACCATACGCAACGAGCGCCGGCCGAACTCCCGATACTCATCCATTCAGCAGTGCATGCACGAGATTGAGGAAATCGAGTTGATGTACCGGCGTGAACGGATTCCGTACCTGAACACCACGGCCTATTCTGTCGAGGAAATCTCCACCCGAATCATGGTGACCACTGGATTGAAGAGGCACCGCTGATTAACCGTGGGAGAAACATGAAAAAGGGGTCAGATGAAATTTCATCTGACCCCTCTTCGTATCCGGTATCAGCTTTACAGTTCCTGGATAGCCAATCCCAGCTTCTCGGCCCTCGCCCGGTTTTCAGGGCTGGTTACCACCGCGGTGCTGGCTTTCTCCGGCACCAACCAGGTTCTGGCCACACGCTTCAGATCATCCAGGGTGACCGACAGCACCCGTTCCCGGAATCTGGCCCGCTGCTCCGGGGTACGGCCAAACAGCTTGTTGTGGAAGGCGTGGCGCGCCGCGCCAGCCGGTGACCTGGGCCGGTCAAGCTGACCAATCACGCCAAGAATTGACTCTTCCAGTTCCTGATAGTCATGATCGTTGTCCTGAAGCCAAGCCAGAGCCGCGTCGAAATCGTCCAGCGTTTCCTCCAGGCGCGGATCCCGGTAGGAGAAGAAGCGGAAGGTACCGTTCACGCTGTCCTGGCCGGCGCCCCCACCGTAGGCACCGCCCTTTTCACGGATGGCACGGTGCAGGTAACCGTTGCGCAGGAAGCCACCGAGCACGGTCAATGCCGCCGCATCAGGATGGTCCACGGCTACCGTGCTGTAGGCTCTGGAACAGAAGTTGACCTGGGTGGAGGTCAACCAGGCTTCACGGGTGGTGTAATTGACCGGCTCCATTTTCCAGCCGGAGACACCAGCTTCGGAGGCATCACGCCAGCAGGATTTAAGATCATCGACCATGGCCGGGAGTTGCTCTTCCTCACCAATCACCAGGAACTCACGGCCCTGATTGCGAATCTTCTCATGCAGAGCGGACAGTTTTGCACACAGTGCCGCCAACTCTTCCGGATCTTTAAGGGCCTGGTCCAGCTGCTTGGTGCCGCGGATACCGGCCAGACCACCCAGCCGGAACGACAGCCAGGCACCGGGGCTCATGCCCTGGGAGGCCGCGCCCATGGCCAGGGCGTGGCCACTGCCGGTTACCGCCTGCTCTCGACGGGCCCGGATCTGGGCAATAATCTCCCGGATACGCTCCTTCTCATCGAAGCGGGCACTCGTGTAGACATCTCGCAGAAGACGGGTTAATTCACTGCGATTGCGGGCCAGCGCCTTACCGTTGAAGATGATGTATCCGGACAATTCCTGGACATCGTCAATACGGCCTTTGGCGCTGAAAGCCGCGCCGATCCCACCGGATTCCGCGGAAATACGGTCCTGCATCTGCAGGTAGTCCAGATCGCCACATCCCACTTCGGAGATCAGGGTGGTGTAATAAGGTACCAGCAGCAGTTCCTCTTCGGTCAGGGCCGGCACCGGGACAACAATCTGCTCGTAAACCAGGCCATTGGTACCACGGGCATATACGGTCGCCGAAATATCGCCGTCATAACGGCCTTCCGGCTCCGGCATCTGCAGGGGCACGTCGGACAGATCCACTTTTGGCAGGATGGAGTCGTCATCCTTGTGCATCTGGCGCTCTTCCAGAGCCCTGGCCCGATCCACAATCATCCGGACTTCTTCGTCGGTCAGCTCGGCCTTGCGACGGGCCAGAGCTTCTCGGATAGCCTCCTGCCGACGGGACTCGAGCTTTTCGTCGGGCCGCAAAGTCAGTGTGACCCGGTGTGGGTTCTCCAGAAGCTTACGGCGGATCAGATCCGGCACATACTGCGGATCCCGGATCTTTTCCCGGAGCGTTGCCAGTACCGGCTCCAGATCCAGCAATTCCACTGGGTCGCCACCGTGGACCATGGGCGCGATAGCGCTCATGATGAGTTGCAGGCCATAAGGGAACTGGTCGCCTGCAATTTCCCGTTGGTGCAGTTCCAGTTGATGCAGGATCGCCTCAAGACGTTCCTGGCTGACGCCCTCTTCCACCACCTTCAGAAGCGTGGATTCGAGCAGGGCCTCAAGATCCTTGTGCTTGTCCGGCTCACTGCCTTCGATGCCGCAGACAAAGGTCATCTCACGGTTGGAATCTTCCAGCCCGCACATGGGCGACGGTGCATGCCCCAGGTCCGTGGTTTCCAGGGCCCGCATCAGCGGCGAGGCACTGTTTTCCAGCAGAACGGCAGACAGCAGCTGCCCCTCCAGGTTTTCCTGCAGATCAAAGCTGTGTCCCAGAAGCCAGCCCACCACGATGTGGGTCTTGTTGTCGGTACCCTCGCCTTCGTTTACGGCATAGCCCTGCTCCACACGGACCGGGGCAAACATGCGCTTCTCGTCGCGAACCGGCAGATCAATGTCCAGCCGGTCGAAGCGCTTCAGTGCCAGTTCTTCAAATTTCTCATGGTGCTCATGGGCCGGAATATTGCCGTAAGTGGCGAATATCGCATTGCTCGGATGGTAATGGTGGCGATAGAACTGCAGCAGGTCATCGTAGCTCAGGTCAACAATATGATCCGGCTCGCCGCCGCTGTTGTAGTGATAAGTTGTAGTCGGGAACAAGTGGCTGCTCAGGTTCTGCCATAACTGGGACGTTGGCGAACTCATGGCGCCCTTCATTTCGTTGTAGACAACGCCCCGATACACCAGATCGGTAGAGGGGTCTTCCGGTTTGTCGAATTCCAGGCGATGGCCTTCCTGGGCAAAATCCAGCGGATCCAGCTTGGAAAAGAAAACGCAGTCCAGATACACCGACAGCAGGTTGTCGAAGTCTTTCCGGTTCATGCTGGCGAACGGATAGGCAGTCCAGTCGCTGCTGGTAAAGGCATTCATGAAGGTGTTCAGTGACCGCCGGATCATCATGAAGAACGGGTCGCGGACCGGATAGCGCTCACTCCCACACAGTGCGGTATGTTCAAGAATGTGGGCAACGCCGGTGGAATCCATCGGGAAAGTCCGAAGCGCCACGAAAAAAACGTTCTCATCGTTATCTGCGGCAAGGTGCAGGTGCCGGGCGCCGGTCTTCTTGTGGCGATACTCCTCAACCTCAAGGTTGAGCGTGTCGATCCGGTGACTGCGAAGCTTTTCAAAGGCCGGATGGATTGCGTTGTCGATCACTGCAGCCATTCAAACTATCCTGTCTTTAAACAATTGGAGAATTGTAGGGTAACACGTAAGATCGATTATCATGCATCACTCCCGTAGCCATAAGGTACCACTCCCGTCCATGACAACACCTTCACCTCAGTCAAAGGCTGTTGAGGCCCCGGAAGTAGCCGCCTGGTGGGCGGAACGCCGCCGTTATCTTGACCGGATCCGGAAAGTACCGGAGATCAGACAGCGTTTCTGGCGGGAAGTTGCCATTTACCTGCTTCGCCGCTTGCTCTGGTCTTTCGGATTCTTCCCGGTGTTTATCGCCTTCTGGGTACCGTTCGTAATGGCCAGCTTCAACCCTGTTGTCCTGGCTTCAGATCTTATCCCGCTACTGCAGGATTTCGTCGACTCAAACCCGGAAGTACAAGCTACCACCATGAGTACGCTGGCGATTGCCTGGGCTTCCATCGGATTTTTCTTCCTGGTGTTCGATTTCGTGCTCACCCCGTTCAAATCACCCTACGAATACGAAGCCGATGTGTACATGAGATCATGGGAGCAACTCAACCATGACCAGCTTCCGGATAAAGTGTGATTTGGCCTGCATTCTCGTTAACTGCCGGACACTTTCTGTTACATAGTGTTGCAGTCACTGGGTAAGATGAAGCGGTAGACAGAATTCCAAGAATGCAGGATCACGAGGTTCCGTCATGGTCGATTTCAGACCGCTTCTGTTCATCAATGCCCTGGCACTCATGCTGCTGGTCACCGCCGGGTTCGCATCCGTGCGGGATGACCTTCGAATGACGGAAAACCCCGAACCGCCTGCCATTGATGATGTGGTCGCTTCTGCCACCGCAGAACCCCAAATCAGCAAGGCCCCTGCGCCTGTGGCACCCGCCAAAGCCAATCCTCCTGCACCCAAACCCCGCTCACCGGTGGTCGACAACACCCCGTTTACCATTCCACCCATGCCGGAAGAACCGGAGATTCTGGCAGTGGCTGAACCGTCGGCGGCGATCGCAACCCGAACAGACACAGCTCTGACAACGAAGAAGAAACCCACAGAACAGCGGCAGCCAGAGCCTCCGACGCAGGCACTGCTGGTGCTCCGCTCAAATGTTGTCGGCGATCAGGTCACTATCAACGGTAAGGAATATGGCGCGACCCGCCTGGACCTTGAGCTGGAACCGGGCCGCTATGAAGTCACGATCAGCAAGCCGGGTTTCAAACCCTGGAATCGCACCGTTGCCCTGGAAGCCGGCAAGGAGATGACACTGGTGGGCAAGCTCGAAGCCTTTACCACCGTGAATTTCCGGGACGGCACCTGGATCGGCGGAGTGAAAACCGGTGACGGCACCTATCAGGATGCCGATGGCCTGCGCTATGAGGGCCATTTCGTGGACGGTCAATTCCATGGGCAGGGCACCGCCTGGTATCCCGACGGCAGCCGTTACGAGGGAGGCTGGTCTGCAGGCAGACGCGAGGGTGAAGGCGAGTGGCGCAGCGCTGACGGATCCCGCTACTCTGGCGAATTCCGTGCCGATCAGTTCAATGGCAAAGGCACCCTGACATTGGCAAACGGAGACATACTGACCGGGCACTGGCAGGACGGACAGCTCAATGGCCACGGTTCCCTAACCACCGCAGACGGTATGCTCTATGTGGGCGGCTTCCGGAATGACGAGTTCCACGGCAACGGCACACTGACCTACCCCGACGGGCGCCACTACGAGGGCGAGTTCTCCAATGGCGCTTTCCACGGCACAGGGACGGAAGTGTTTGCCAGTGGCAAGAAGTACGAAGGCCAGTACATCGAAGGGAAATTTCATGGCAACGGGTTGCTGAAGAACCCCAATGGCAGCTCGATCGAAGCCACATTCCGTCATGGCGAGCCTTACGGACAGGTGCGCCTGACTACGGCGGCAGGCGAGATTTTCACTGCCCGAACCACTGAACCCGGTGTGTGTTATCGGGACAAGAGCTACCGGGCCACTGAGTGCCCGAAACTGGAAGGCTGGTGATCACAACGGCCCGATAACAAACGCGTTTGCAGTAAACGATTGAGGTAGTGACATGGCGATCAAAAACGCTCTGCTGGTAGATGACTCCAAGGTGGCACGATTTGCCCTGAGCAAACTCCTGGAGAGTCGCGATATGGAAGTCAACATGGCTGGTTCGGCCGAAGAGGCCCTGGATTTCCTCAGCAGCCATGGCCGCCCGGATGTCATCTTCATGGATCACCTGATGCCCGGCATGAATGGCGTGGAGGCCACCAAGGCCATCAAGGGCAATCCCGAGACCGCCGGCATTCCCATCATCATGTGCACATCCAAGAAATCGTCCTCGTTCATGGAAGAGGCCAGGAACTTTGGTGTTTACAACATCCTGACTAAGCCGCCGCAAACCGAGGGACTCACGGAAGTTCTGGATCAGTTGGCCAGCGATGTCACGGGCGGAACCCTGCCAGAACCGCCCGCCGAAACTGCCTCCTCCCCCAACGACGAGGACGAACTGCTCAATTTCCCAGCGGATGCGTCGGTGGAGCTCTCGCCCAAGACAGGCGATTCAGCCAGCCGCAGTAACCCACAGGCCAATGTAGTTCCCCTGACCAGCGAGCTCATTGAACAAATCGCCCGCTCCGCGGTCAAAACCCACATCAACAATCGCCTGCACGAATTGCTCAGCTCCCTGTTCGACGAACAGTTCGACCACCTGAAGCGGGCCCTGGACGAATCCCGCAGCAAACAGGACGCAGCTATAGAGGAACGCCTGAACGCAGTGACCGACATGGTCGAGGAGCGGACCAGAAACCTGCGCGACGAGGTCGCCGCCGAGGTCAATCTCAACCTCGGTAGCGAGCTGGCAGTGCTCAAGAAGGAACTGAAAAAGAATTCCGGCTTTACCAGCGACCACATGGCCGAACTGAAAGATCACATTACCAGTGTTCAGACCATTGACACGGAGTTCTGGCAAACCCTGCAATCCGAGGCCATTCAGCAGGCCCACGAGATTTCCCGGGAAACGGCGGAAGACATCGCCCAGCGGACAATCGACCTGTTTGTTGCCCAGCAACGCTCGGCGGCGTCACGGATCTACACCATTGGCCTTGCCGTAAGCCTGGGGATCTTCAGCGTCGGGATTGCCTGGCTGTCGGGCCTGTTCGGCTGAGTAGCCCCCGTACTCTTTGCCAGTCTGCCTGCGTGTCCACATCGTCGTGGACACCCGGAATATCTACCCGGGTTGCCCGTACTTCCGCCAGCAGGCGCCCGGCTCCCCTATCCCCCTCCAGATCCAGCACCAGCGGCCAGAGCCAACGCGGCAAATAGGCCGGTACGCCGGGCCGGCCACCGTAATCGGCGGCAATGGGCTGCTCCGGTACGCAACGGGCCGCCTTGCCAAACGCCTCAAGGGCGTTCAGATCCAGCAAGGGCTGGTCCGCCACGAGAACAAAAACGCCTTTAGCAGCCGGCCCCAGGCTTCCGAGTCCCGCAGCCAGCGACGCCGACATTCCTTCCTGCCAATCCGGTGCCCGTAGCCACAGCGATGGCTGACGTCGGCAACGAAACCGGATCAGGGGGTACCAGGCCCCGCACACTACCCGGACATCCGGACTCAATATCCGGCCCTGGCCAATGGCTACATCCAGAAGCGTATGGTTGCGGGAATCCGTGTCTGCCGGGTTGCCGGACACCGGGGACAACAGGGCTTTTGGCCGACCCATACGGGTGGAGGCACCGGCAGCCAGTATCAGTACCGGGAAATGCTGATCGTTGCGCTTGTCGAAGTTTAAGATGATGACCGCTGCCCAGAAAGAAATGGAGCGCTGGCACATTGCCAGACTGCTGTATTCAGTGATTTTTGCTAGAATTCGGCCATCAATCAACCGCACCCGCCTGGAAATTTGATGAACCATCTGTTTGTAGACAACCTGACCGTTATCGATTTCGCCTATCTGGACCCGACCCGGGGACTGGTGGGTGAGAGCTGGATTGCGGATGTGGTGCTTGGCGGGGAGCTGGACGAACAGGGCATGGTGTTCGATTTCAGCAACGTAAAACGCACCATCAAGCGGGTGATCGATGAGCGTGTCGACCATCGCCTGGTGATTCCCCGCGGCTACCAGGGACTGTCCTGGCACGAGGAACAGCCAGACACCTTTACCTGGGCACTCACCGATGGCAGCCAGATCATTCACCGCTCGCCGGACGAAGCTATCGTCTGGCTATCTGCCGACCGGGTTGTGCCCTCAGCAGTTGCCTCGCTGCTGGAACAGGAAATCAAGGCGGTGCTTCCGGCCAACGTGATTTCCGTTGAGATCAACCTCCGGGAAGAGGAGATCGACGGAGCCTACTATCACTACGTGCACGGACTGAAAAAACATCTGGGCAACTGCCAGCGCATCGCCCACGGCCATCGCTCACCGATACGTATCGATCGTAACGGCCACCGCGATTACGACCTGGAACGTCAATGGGCCAAGCTCTGGCGGGATATTTACGTGGGCTCCGAGGAAGATGTGGTGCGGCGCCATGTGGGCGAAGACGACGTTCGCTACGTCACTTTCGAATACGAGGCCAACCAGGGCGAGTTTGCGCTGACCCTGCCTGAGGAGCGGGTGTACATGCTGGATACGGACACCACCGTGGAACTGATTGCAGCCCACATGGCCGACAAGTTAAAGGTGGAGTTTGCGACAGACACCATCCGGGTGAAGGCCTATGAAGGTGTTGGCAAGGGTGCCATTGCCGAGCGCTGAATAAATCCGGAGTCAGATGTGAATGCGGGGTCAGATGAAAACGGGGTCAGAAGAACTTTTCTTCTGACCCCAAATTTACAGGCACAAAAAAACCGCCCGAAGGCGGTTTTTTTGATGGCTTTCCGGTGGACTAAACCTTCAAGCCGTATTGGCGTCCCCTAGGGGGTTCGAACCCCTGTTGCCGCCGTGAAAGGGCGGAGTCCTAGGCCACTAGACGAAGGGGACTAGAAATTGGTGGAGCCAGGCGGGATCGAACCGCCGACCTCAACACTGCCAGTGTTGCGCTCTCCCAGCTGAGCTATGGCCCCTCAACGGCTGCGTATATTAAGGATCCGCCCTATGGGCGTCAACCTCTTAAACACACTTTTTTTCAGTTTTCTGAACATCCCTGTTCAAGCCGTTTATTAATTCAACAAAGCGGTTAATGAATACCCAGAGCCGCGTATTCCTTTTCCACCTTCTTGGTTTCCTTCTTGGAGAATCCACCCATCACTTCCAGGGCATGCCGAAGCCTTGAACGGGTCATGTCCGGGCCCAGCAGCGCCATGGAATCCATTACCGACCATGAATTCGGCGTACCGGCCACCGCCACAAAGATGGAAAACATGAAATCACCCATCTTCAGGTCCATCGCTTTGGCCAGGGCTTTGATGTCCGCGAAGATGGTCTCCTTACTCCAGTGACGCTGGGCTTCAAGCTTCCAGAGCGTAAACTGCAGGACCCGCTTGACCTGCGCCTCTTCCAGCTTGTTGTGGGCAAAGTCTTCCGGCTTGAGGTTGAGCATGCCGGAGAACATGAACTGGGCCATGGGGGCCACGTCCGAGAATACCTCTGCCCTGCCCTTTACGTGAGGCACCAGGGCGCGCAGGGCGTCCTCATTGAACCACCACTGGCGCATACGCTCCATGAACTGCTCTCCAGTCAGCTCTTCACGCAGCCACTGGCCGTTGAGCCAGCGGAGCTTCTCCACGTCAAAGACCGGGCCACCGAGAGACACACGCTGGATGTCGAAGTTCTCGATCATTTCATCCAGGGTGAACTTTTCCCGCTCGTCGGGCATGGACCAGCCCATGCGCCCGAGATAGTTGGTCACGGCCTCCGGCAGAAATCCCATGCGCTCATAGAAATTGATACTGGTGGGGTTCTTGCGTTTGGACAGCTTGCTCTTGTCCGGGTTGCGAAGCAGCGGAAGGTGACACAGCACCGGCATATCCCAGCCAAAGTACTGATACAGCAGCTTGTGCTTGGGCGCCGAGTTGATCCACTCCTCCCCCCGCAAAACATGGGTGATTTCCATCAGATGATCATCAACCACGTTGGCCAGATGATAGGTGGGCATGCCGTCGGATTTGAGCAGGATCTGGCAATCCACCTGGGCCCAGTCGATTTCGATGGTGCCGCGAAGCATGTCGTCGATTTCGCAGATGCCTTCATCGGGCACCTTCATGCGAATCACGTATGGCTCACCTGCTTCGAGGCGGCGCTTCACTTCATCCTCGGGCAACTCCAGATCGCCCTTGATGCCCGGATTCAGGCCCTGGGCCTTGCGTTCTTCGCGGATGGCTTCCAGCTCTTCCGGTGTACGGAAGCAGTAAAACGCATGCCCGGCCGTTACCAGGTCTTCAGCGTACTGACGGTAGGAGTGCTTGCGCTCGGACTGGCGATAGGGGCCGTGAGGACCACCCACGTCGGGGCCTTCATCCCAGTTCAGACCGAGCCAGCGCAACGCCTTGAGAATGTCCTGCTCGGATTCCGCAGTGCTGCGGGCCTGGTCGGTGTCTTCAATACGCAGGATGAACTGGCCGCCGTGCTGACGGGCAAAACACAGGTTAAACAGGGCCACGTAGGCGGTACCAACGTGAGGGTCACCGGTTGGTGACGGAGCAATTCGGGTACGTACAGTCATGAAACCTTCCTGAAAAATCGGTGGCCGTTAGGGAAAACGGGCATTATACCGGCCATCGCCCGGTTTCGCATGATCATGCAGTTAACGAACGCACCAGAATATCCCCGTAGAAAGTTTCTTTTGCCGACTCCACACCGATTTGTTATATTATAACATTACATCATTGCATCGCAGGATCTTCTTTATCATGAGCATTACTGGAAAAGCATTTTCTCTGGCAGTCGGTGCCAGCACCTTCTTAATCAGCGGCGCCCTGCAGGCCGAGACCCGTATCGTTACTTCCATCAAGCCGGTGGAGCTGATTGTCAGTGCGATCGCCACGGAAGACATGCAGACAACCAGCCTCGTCCCACCCGGCTCCAGCCCCCACAACTACACCATGAAGCCATCCCAGCGTCGGGCACTGGAGAACGCCGACGTGATTTTCTGGGTGGGACCCGATATGGAAACCTTCCTCAATCGCCTTCTGACCGGGCAGGAATTCAGCAGCCGGACTGTCGCTCTGATGGATGCCGAGAACGGATCGGGAGAAGACAGCCATGGCGACCACGCTCAGGACGGGCACCACGGGCATGTTCATGAGGCAGAGGAGGAAAAAGAGGAGGATCATCACGTCGAAGGTCACGGCCACGATCACGGTGAGGGAGAGGACCCGCACATCTGGCTGGACCCGGAGCTGGCCCTTGAAATGGCCGAGACGATCCGCGATGCCCTTTCAGCACTGGACGGCGTTGACACGGCCGCATTGAACAGGAATTTCGAGCAGTTCAAAGACAGCGTCCGGGAAACCGATGCCAGCATTCGCGAACGCCTTGCGCCGGCGCACGACATCAGCCTGTTTGCCTATCACGAAGCCTTCACCCGGTTTGCCGAACACTATGATCTGAAACTCGAGGGCGTTCTGACATTGAACCCGGAGCTGTCGCCTGGGGCGCGCCATATCGCAGAGGTTCAGGAAAAACTGCGCAACGCCACCCACCCTTGCCTGCTGACCGAACCGCAGTTCAACCGGCAGTGGTGGCGCTCGATCACCGAGAATCTGGACGTCACCTTCAGCACCTGGGACCCCCTTGCCACCGATATCGAATCAACGGCCGAGGGCTACAACAACTTCCAGCACAGCATTGTCGACGCAGTGCTCAAGTGCCTACCAGAGAATACTGAGCATTAACGGAATGGTGACGATGGCCAGCAAGGTCTGGCCGCTGATGATGCCCGCCATAAGAGGGGCATCACCACCAAGCTGTCGGGCCAGAATGTAGGCCGAAGTGGCCGTGGGAAGCGCCGCCAACAGAACCGCCACCTGCACCATCATTCCCTCAAGACCCAGCAACAATGCCAGTCCCGCCGTCATCATCGGAAACCCGACCAGCTTCAAGGCGGATGAAACAATAAACGGCAGGGAGGCGCCTCGCAGGGCTTTCAGTTGAAGCCCGGCGCCGACCGTCATCAACCCCATCGGCAACGCCAGATTACTGAGCGGCTCGAGAATACCGCCGATCAGCGGATGGAATCCGATCTCGAAGAAACTCCAGACCACCCCGATCACCGAGCCAACAATCAGCGGATTGGTGACAATTGCCTTGAACACTGGCACCAACCTCACCGGCCCTTCCGTGGCCACCAGCGAAAACATCAGGATGCACAGCAGGTTCAGCAACGGCACCATGATGGCCACCGCAATCGCCGTCAGCGAGAGCCCCTCATCCCCCAGTAGCATGCCGCCCGCGGCCAGCCCCACATAGGAGTTGAACCGGATAGCCCCCTGGTAAACCGAAGAGAAAACCGGACCGGACCAGCGCCAGAACCACTGCGCCACTACCAGAACCAGCGTCATCGCAATCAACATGGCACCGATCAGCAAGGCAATATCGCCATAGGCGGAGGCCGGCAACCGCGCCTGCCCCAGCTTGAAAACCAGCATCGCCGGGAACAGCACGTAGTAGGTAAACCGCTCTGCCTGGGGCCAGAAATCGCCGCCGGGGAAATCAATACGCCGGAATACATGCCCGAGCATGATCAGGACAAACACGGGCAACAGGGCCTGCACCATCAGGGGCATAGTCATCAACTCCGGCGCAGTTTTTTCATAACGGCACGAGTCACTGCCGCGGGCGACGAACGGGCAATCGGCCAGAGGATTTTGAACTGATTGGAAACTGGCCTGTGAAGTTGCGGGGAGCACACCTGCTTCCAGACCTCAGCGGCAACCTCAGACGGCGCCAGGTTAACCCCCAGGCTATCGAACAAACGCGACGCTCCGGCATTGGCCTGAACCATACCCGTATTCACAAAAGGCGGCATCAGGTCGCAGACGCGAATGCCATGCACTTCCCATTCGATATCCAGGGCCTCTGTCATGGCCCGAACCGCGTGCTTGCTGGCGGAATAGGAGGCGAAATCCGGTGTGCCATACGCCGCTGAGGCAGAACTCATGTTAACAACCACCGCCCCGGAGGCAGCCTTGAGGTAAGGAAAGGCAGCGTGCAGAACATTCATCAGGCCAATCACATTGATTTCAACGATCGCGCGATGATCCTGAATATCAAGGCTTTCAAAGGGACCTACTTTCAAAATACCGGCGTTATTGTGCAGTGCATCGATGGCTCCCCCGGTCAGTTCAGCGAATTCTGACAGGGCCCCGGCGACAGTCTTTTCATCAGTTACATCGGCGACATGAGTGGAGCATACTCTCTCACCCAGTTCGGTCTGGAGACTCTCGAGGGCTTTTTGATCCCGGTCTGCTGCACCGACAAACCAACCTTTTGAGGCGAACAGACGTGCTGTTTCCAGGCCAATTCCGGCACCTGCACCGGTAATGAAAATGGATTTGGTCAAGGTTCCTTTTCCTTTCGAGATCACTGCCAGATGAATCCGATCAACGTTATCTGTAAATTGCGTTGATCACACCCTTTGTTTAAACACTCCAACGCAAGGAACGCGTTATGAACTATACATGGCCCATAAAGGCCGCTGCACTTTCAACCTTCCTGGCAATCTTACTGGCGTTTTCAGCCACCGGCTCCGCTGGCTGGTTGAATCCACACCTGGAAATTTATCCGGATTGCACGAAGGCACAAACCCTTACAGCGAGTGAACTTCTTGATCTCACCGGCAGCGGCGAACTGTTCCTCGTGGTCGCTGGCCCGCGGAGCGACGGCATGGATACGATTCTCGCATTGCGCCATGGTTTCAAGGGCTCGATTTTCGACGTCGATATCCCGAACGATAACCGTATGCTGTCTGAATCGGCTGTTGAGTTCACCGGCACCCTCGTTCGCCGAGACGTGAGCATTCTCGAACGAATGCTAGGCGGATCAAGGGGAGACTCATTCTATTTTGTTGTACAACTCACTACTGGCAACTTCCTACTGCACCCGGGTTCCTTTGATCATTCCCAATTTCCGGTGTGCAGATCACTGCTCGAGGATATGGGTTAGCCATTTCGCCAAAGCCCTACGGAAATCTGCTGGCCAACCCTGTTAAACTAGCGCTCATTCGGCAACGTAACGATTAGCCGCACACGCCATTCAGTTGATCAGGTAACCGTAATGCCAGCAATACCATCACAAGCCACCGCAATGACCGAATCGGGCCTCTCCCGCCGCTTCTGCGTGGCCCCGATGATGGATTGGACCACCAGCCATTACCGCTACCTGGCGCGCCAGCTTAGCCGGCACACCCTACTCTACACTGAAATGGTCACCACCGGAGCACTGATCCATGGCGACACGGCACGGTTCCTGCGCCACGATGAGGCCGAATACCCGCTTGCCCTTCAACTCGGCGGTAGCGATGCCGGTGAGCTTGCCCACTGCGCCAGGCTGGCCCAGCAATACGAGTTTGATGAGGTTAACCTGAACGTAGGTTGCCCCAGCGATCGGGTTCAGAACAACATGATTGGCGCCTGCCTGATGGGCCACCCGGACAAGGTGGCAGAGGGCGTGCGCGCCATGATTGAGGCTACCGACCTGCCAGTCACCGTGAAGCATCGAATCGGTATTGATGGGCGGGAGTCCTGGGACGATCTCTGCGAATTCGTGGAAAAAGTATCCGAAGCAGGCTGCCGGACCTTTATCGCGCACGCCCGAATCGCGATTCTTGAAGGCCTGAGCCCCAAGGAGAACCGGGAAGTCCCTCCGCTTAAATACGACTGGGTCTACCGGCTGAAAGCGAAATACCCGCACCTGGAAATCATTATCAACGGCGGCATCAAGACCTTCGAGGAGTGTCATGAGCATCTGGTACATACTGACGGCGTTATGCTGGGCCGGGAGGCGTACCACAACCCCTGGCTGCTGGCGGGCGTAGATCCGGAGTTTTTCGGGCAGGAGGCGCCGGTGGAAACACGGCATCAGGCGCTTCGGGCCATGCTTCCGTTTATCCGGAGCGAGCTTGAGCGGGGCGTATTCCTCACTCACATGTCCCGACACCTGCTGGGCCTGTTCCACGGCCAGCCTGGCGGTCGGCAGTTCCGTCGCTACATCAGCGAGAATGCCCATAAATCCGGCGCTGGCCTGGAAGTTATCGAGACAGCCCTGGAAAAGGTTCGTGAACCGGCTGTGCCGGAGATTGCGGAAGCTTAATCGCGGGCAATTGCCACCATACCTTTTGTTGTCTTGTTCCTGTCAGAGCAGCCCGTTATTGTAGGCGTATAGCCAGTGCCCGGGATTCGGGCGCACCAATAACAGATCAACCGGGACGACAGGACGAATGACCAGCAAGCTCGACCAACTGAAAACCATGACCACGGTGGTGGCGGATACCGGCGATATTGAAGCTATCGCAAAGTGGCGGCCGGAAGATGCCACCACCAATCCGTCCCTGCTACTCAAGGCGGCCGCCTCGGACGCGTATCGACCCATGCTGGACAAAGCTGTGGCAGAGGCGCGGCGGCATGGCGGCTCAGACGCCGAGCAGCTGACCATGGCCACCGATATGTTGGCCGTGCTTGCCGGCCGGGAAATCCTGAACCTGATTCCGGGTGTGGTTTCCACCGAGGTTGATGCCCGCCTGTCCTTCGACACAGCAGGTACCCTGGAACGCGCACGTCGCCTGGTGGAGTTGTATGACAAACAAGGCGTCGACACCAGCCGCGTGCTGATCAAGATTGCTTCCACCTGGGAAGGTATCCGGGCTGCCGAGCAACTGGAGAAGGAAGGCATTCGCTGCAACCTCACGCTGCTGTTTTCCTTCATCCAGGCCGCCGCCTGCGCCCAGGCCGGTGCGTTCCTGATTTCACCCTTTGTTGGCCGGATTCTGGACTGGCACCTGGCCAGCACCGGCCGGGACAGCTTCCCGGCGGCAGAAGATCCGGGGGTGCTCTCAGTCTCCCGCATCTACAATTACTACAAGGCCAACGGATTTAACACAGTGGTGATGGGGGCCAGCTTCCGCAATACCGGCGAAATAGAAATGCTGGCAGGCTGCGACCGCCTGACCATCAGCCCGGCCCTCCTTCAGGAGTTGCAGGACGACCAGGGCGATCTGCCGCGTCGATTGGTCGCCGACACTGCCCGCTCACCGGATCAGTTTGGCACCATCGACGAGAAGCTGTTCCGCTGGGAATCCAATGAAGACGCCATGGCAACCGAGAAGCTGGCCGATGGCATTCGCCGGTTCACGGCCGACCAGATAGAGCTGGAAAACCGGGTCCGACAACTGGCCAAAGCTGCCTGAACCATCGCCTCGAACCAAACACAGGATTAGGACAGTCGGATCATGATCGAGAGCCTGAAAAAACTGTTTGCGGCACCGGAAGCTGAGAGCGAGAAGCCGGATTCTCACCAACTGGCCGTGGCTGCAACCGCTTTGATGGTTCAGGTTTCGCGGATCGACCAGCACGAGGACGAGCGCGAGCTGCAGGCCATTGTCGATGGCGCGGTGGAAGCGCACCAGGTAACCCGTGCCGAAGCCGAAGAGATTCTGCAGGATGCCCTGGACCACGCCGACGATGCCACGTCGCTCTATGAATTCACCGGCCAGATAAACGAGCACCTCGACCAGGAGGGTAAGCAGGCCCTGCTTGAGAGTATCTGGCGGGTGGCCTTTGCGGACGGGCGCATCGACAAGTACGAGGAACATCTTATTCGCCGCATGGCAGACCTGCTGCATCTTAATCACCGGGAGTTCATGCAGGCGCGGCACCGGGCGCAAGACGCCGGTTCTTAAAAGGAGACAGCATGTTAGCGATTCTTCATCCGAATACCGCTCTGGACAGCGAAGAATACCGGCAGACCATGCATTACCTCGAGAACCTTCCGAATGTCACGGTTCGGGTTCATGAGGTCCAGGGTGCAACCCAGAGGCTGACCGAAATCTATCTTCTTGGTGACACCAAGCCCCTGAACAAGGAAGAAATCGAGGCCCTGCCTGCGGTTGAGCGGGCTATTCGCATTTCGGACGACTACCGCATTCTCGGCCGCCACCGGGATGATCGCCGGCAAAGCGGCTTCACCTACAACGGTGTGGAGTTCAATCAGTCCAATCTGAACATATTTGCCGGCCTGTGCGCCGTTGATGTGCCCGAGCATGTCGAGTTGATGATGCAGGCCCTCGAGGACAATGGCGAAGTCTGCACCCGAATGGGGGCTTACAAGCCGCGTACCAACCCTTATTCGTTCCAGGGCCACGGCAAGGGCTGCCTGCCCTGGGTGTTCGAGAAGGCTGGCAAACACGGCATCAAGGTGATTGCCATGGAAATCACCCATGAGAGCCACATCGAGGAAATCGACACCTGCCTGGAAAAGCTCGGCCGTCCCACCGGCGTGATGCTGCAAGTGGGCACCCGTAACACCCAGAACTTCGAGCTATTGAAGGCCATTGGCCGCCAGAGCACCTACCCGGTGCTGCTCAAGCGAGGATTCGGGATTACCCTGAATGAGTCCCTGAACGCCGCCGAGTACCTGGCCAGCGAAGGCAACGCCAACGTGATTTTCTGCCTCAGGGGCATGAAAACCGAGGCCGGCCAACCCCACCGGAACATGGTGGATTTCGCCCATGTGCCGGCGGTCAAACGCCTCACCCGTATGCCGGTATGCGTGGACCCGTCCCACTCGGTTGGCAGCCGAGAACAGTCTCCGGACGGCATTCTCGATGTCATGCACGCAACGGCCCAGGGCGTGATTGCTGGTGCCAATATGGTGCTGGTGGATTTCCATCCCAAACCGGAAAAAGCGCTTGTGGATGGTCCCCAGGCCTTGCTCATGCACGAATTGCCGGCGTATCTGGAAGACATTCGCCTGTGCCACGACACCTGGAAAAAGCGTCAGGCCATTTATCAGCGGCTAAAGGATGACACAGCGGAATGATTGTCTACGGACACAGGGGCGCAAAGGGAGAGGCCCCGGAAAACACCCTCCCCGGGTTTGTTCATGCTTATCGGCATGGCATACGGCATTTCGAGCTGGATCTGGTGCTTTCAAAGGATGGCAAGCCGGTTCTGGTTCATGACCTTTCAGTCGACCGGACCACCAGCCAGAAAGGCAGTGTCAGCCAGTATACCGCAGCTGAGCTGGCCGCCATGGACGCACGGCGCAACACCAGCTCCTGGCCCACACCAACCGGCATTCCGGCACTGGAAGACCTTCTCGATCAGTTCGACGATCTCGAACATCTGCAACTGGAAGTGAAGAAGGATACGCGCCAGCGGCTGAACATCCTGAGCAACCGCCTGACCGAGGTGATACAGCGTCGCAACCTGTACCAGACGGTGGCGATAACCTCTTCGGATACCTGGTTCCTGAAACAGATCCGGAGGAGGAACACGAATATCCGTATTGGCCTGGTGGCAGAACGCAAGTTCCCGCGCCCACTCAGTGTTGCTGGAAGACTTGGTTGCGAGTACCTGTGCATCAACTGGAAGCTATGCTCGAAAACGCTGGTTGAACAGGCCCATCGGCGGGGAATGCATGTATCTACGTGGACCGTGAACCGGATCCACGACATGCTGCTACTGGAGGAGATGGGCGTGGACAGCATCATCACGGACTTCCCCACCAGCACCCGGATCTTTTTCGATAACAGGGCAAGGTACGCCCTATCGCTGCCACAGAGTCACGAAGGCGTGTCTTCGAGCAGCGGAGCGCTGACCGCGGGATAAACCCGCGACGATGAGCCTGGGGTCAGATGAAAGCCTTCATCGGACCCCGTCTTGAGTCAACCCTCAGAAAATCCGGTTCAGGCCGTTCAATGCGGCAACCCGGTAGGCTTCCGCCATGGTCGGGTAGTTGAACGTGGTATTGATGAAGTAGTTCAGAGAGTTGGCCTCTCCTTCCTGATTCATGATCGCCTGGCCGATGTGGACGATTTCCGCCGCCTGGTCACCGAAACAGTGTATACCCAGAATCTCACGGGTCTCCCGATGGAACAGGATTTTCAGCATGCCGACCGCTTCCCCGGTGATCTGAGCTCGAGCCAGGTCCTTGAAGAACGCCTGTCCAACCTCGTAGGGCACCTTCGCTTCGGTCAGTTCCCGCTCGGTTTTTCCGACGGAACTGATTTCCGGAATGGTGTAGATGCCCGTCGGCACATCTGACACAAACCGGAAGTACTCATCGTCCACAATATCTGACGATGCCGAACGGCCCTGGTCATAGGCGGCGCTTGCCAGACTCGGCCAGCCGATCACGTCGCCCGCAGCGTAGATGTTTTCCACCTCGGTCCGGTAATGCTCGTCAACGGCCAGTTGGCCCCGGCCGTTGGGCACCAGGCCAATATTTTCCAGACCCAGCTTCTCGGTGTTACCACTGCGTCCATTACACCACAGGAATGCATCTGCACGGATCTTCTTGCCGGACTGCAGCGATAGCACCACACCGTGGTCATCCCCCACAACGGATTCATACTGCTCGTTGTGGCGCACCAGAACACCGTTATTGCGCAGGTGGTAACTCAGGGCGTCGGAAATTTCGTCATCCAGAAACGACAACAAGCGGCTACCCGGATTGATCAGGTCCACCTTCACGCCCAACCCGGCAAAAATCGAGGCATATTCTGAACCGATAACCCCGGCGCCATAGATAATCAGGGTTCTGGGAGTATGGGAGAGGTTCAGAATGGTGTCCGAGTTGTAGATCCGGTGGTGACGGAAATCCACGTCGGGCGGCAGATAGGGCCTGGAACCGGTGGCGATGATCGCCTGCTTGAAGTGCAGGGTTTCCGACGACTTGCTGCCACGAACTTCAATGCGGTTCTGGTCTACGAAAAAAGCCCGGCCGTTGATCAGATCGACCCGGTTGCGGGAATAGAACTGGGTCCTGAGCTTGACCTGCTTGCCGATGACCTTCTGCGCGTTCTGGAGCACACGGGGGAAGGAGAACCAGCGAGGCTCTCCGATATCCCGAAACATCTGGTTGGTGTTGAAAGTAATGATCTGTTTGACGGAGTGGCGCAGCGCTTTGGAGGGGATGGTGCCCCAGTGAGTGCAGTTCCCGCCGACGGTAGGCTTATCCTCGATGATCGCGACACGTTTGCCGTGTTTCGTCGCATTCATCGCCGCGCCTTCGCCGGACGGACCGGCGCCGATAACGACGACGTCGTAATGATGTTCTGCCATGCGCGCAGTGACTCCTTATCTACGTCGTGAAAAGATGATTGTAATTGTCAGAAACAGATCATTGCTTGCTGGCGTCGTAGGCCAGAGCTTCGGGCTCCTTACCCTCGTTAGCCAACCGCTCATTTTCCTCTTCGCACTTCTGGGTATTGCCGCCGCAGATGTCACAGGACTGGCTGATACCAAGAGCGCCAATACCACCGCAGGTTCCACTGATGGGCTTGCGGCCCAGAATTACGCCAATGGACATGGCTGCAACCAGCAGCACTACAATAAGCAGAACCAAAAGAAAGGTACCCATGTTGCCCTCCCCTCATTGAGTCACGTAGGACGAAAAAGCGGGCGTCTGGTGCGTCTCGAAGCCCTGTTCCGTCCTGACAATAAAATAGGCCGGGATATTTTCCCTCACCGCGAGCTCATTGGCCCGCTCGTAGCCCATCACATTAAAGCCGGTCGCCAAAGCGTCCGCTGTCATACAGTCGTCTGCAATAACGGTGACCGACGCCAGCTTGTGGGCTATCGGCTTACCCGTCTCGGGGTCTATTGTATGGGAATAGCGACGCCCGTCCGATTCGTAATAATTACGATAGTCACCCGATGTTGCCATAGCGCGGGATTCCAGCGCCACCACCCGATTTACCTCGCGCCTCTCGGATACCGGCTGTTCGATGGCCAGGCGCCAGGTGCTGCCATCCGGCTTCCTGCCATTGACCCGCACTTCTCCGCCGATTTCCACCAGATACGCCTCTACCCCTTCACTTTCCAGAAAGCGGGCTACCGCATCCACACCATAGCCCTTGGCAATGGCCGACAGGTCCACATATTGCGGTGGTGTTGCACGTACGGCAGGCGGATCTGCCTGAAGTTCCAGCTTCTCGAAACCAGTGGCCGCCAGAACCGTCGAAAGCGATTCTTCAGACGGCGTCTTTTCCGGCCGCGCCTGGGGCCCGAATCCCCATAGATTCACTACCGGGCCAATCGTTACATCGAAGGCGCCATCGGTCAGCCGGGAAATCTCATTGGCTTTTTGAAGAACCTCGAACAGCCCTGCTGAAACGGGAACCCATCCAGATTGATCGGTTCGCTGGTTGAAACGGGACAGCTCGGAATCGTCACGCCAGGTCGACATTGATGCGTCTACGTCTTCAAGCACCTCGTCAATGCCACTGGCCAGAGTTTCAAGCCTCTCCTGATCCTCGGTCAATACGACATTAATGTGGTAACTGGTGCCGAAAACAGGGCCGGAGATTTCCCAGATTTTTTCTTCTGGCTCAAACGAACAACCCGCCAGCGCGGCAAAGACCAGCGCCGTAAAAGCACTGGCCAGGGCCACCCTGGCGGGTCGTACCATGCGGGATGTCATCAGGACTGCTTAGCCTCCGAAGTCATCCAGCATGATGTTTTCATCCTCAACACCAAGGTCCTTGAGCATCTTGATGCAGGAAGCGTTCATGATTGGGGGCCCACACATGTAGTACTCACAGTCTTCCGGAGCCGGATGGTCCTTCAGATAGTTCTCGTACAACACATTATGGATGAAGCCAGTAGGCCCTTCCCAGTTATCCTCGGGCAATGCGTCGGAGAGCGCCACGTGCCACTCGAAGTTGTCGTTCTCTTCCTGCAGCCCGTCGAAATCTTCCACATAGAACATTTCCCGAACGCTTCGAGCACCGTACCAGAAGCTGATCTTCCGCTTGGAATTCAGGCGCTTGAGCTGATCGAAGATGTGGGAACGCATGGGCGCCATACCGGCACCACCACCGATGAACACCATTTCAGCGTCAGTCTTCTTGGCGAAGAACTCACCGAACGGCCCCATAACGGTAACCTTGTCACCCGGCTTCAGGTTGAACACGTAGCTGGACATGATACCCGGCGGGTGATCGGTGCCCGGAGGCGGCGTGGCGATACGGATGTTGAACTTGAGAACACCCTTCTCTTCCGGATAGTTAGCCATGGAATAGGCCCGGATGGTCTCCTCCTTGTTAATGGCTTTGTAGCGCCAGATATTGTGCTTGTCCCAATCCTCGTGGAACTCCTCCTCGATATCGAAATCCTTGAAGTCGATTTCGTAGGGAGGGCACTCGAGCTGAACATAACCGCCGGCACGGAAGTCCACTTCCTCGCCTTCAGGCAGCTTGAGTACGAGTTCCTTGATGAAGGTGGCCACGTTGTGGTTGGAGACAACCTCACATTCCCACTTCTTGACGCCGAAGAACTCTTCGGGCACTTCGACCTTCATATCCTGTTTTACAGGAACCTGGCAGGACAGGCGCCAGCCTTCTTTTTCTTCACGGTTGGTGAAGTGGGTCTTTTCCGTTGGCAGCATGGCACCGCCGCCTTCCAGCACCTTGCACTTGCACTGCGCACAGGTACCGCCGCCACCACAGGCAGAGGACAGGAAAATACCACTGTTCGCCAGAGTACCGAGCAGCTTGCCGCCGGCTTCGGTCTTCAGCGTGTGTTCGGGATCATCGTTGATCTCAATGGTCACATCACCGGTGCTTACCAGCCTGGACCGGGCCGCAAGAATCACTGCGACCAGGGCCAGAACGATAACGGTGAACATGACCACGCCGAGAATAATTTCTGTATTCATGGTCTCGCCTTTTCGTTAAACCGAATCACCGGGTGAATTACAGTGAGATGCCGGAGAAGGACATGAAGCCCAGGGACATCAGACCAACAGTAATGAAGGTGATACCCAGGCCACGGAGGCCTTCCGGAACGTCACTGTACTTCAGCTTCTCGCGGATACCCGCCAGGGCGATGATTGCCAGTGCCCAGCCGAGGCCGGCACCAAAGCCATACACCACACTCTCGCCAAAGGTGTAGTCGCGCTCCACCATGAACAGCGAGGCACCCAGGATGGCGCAGTTCACCGTGATCAGTGGCAGGAACACACCCAGGGCGGCGTAGAGCGCCGGGATATACTTGTCCAGAACCATTTCCATGATCTGGACAATCGCCGCGATTACACCGATATACGTCAGCAATCCGAGGAAGCTCAGGTCCACATTAGGCAGGCCTGCCCACTCCAGGGCACCTTCGCGCAGAATGCTGTTGTACAGGAGGTTATTCACCGGAACGGTGACGGTCAGTACCACCACCACGGCAATACCAAGACCGGTCGCAGCCTCGATCTTCTTGGAGATGGCCAGGAAGGTACACATCCCGAGGAAGAAGGCCAGCGCCATGTTCTCAACGAAAATCGCCTTCAGAATCAGACTGATATAGTGTTCCATCAGAAGGCCTCCTTGGCGACATGACGTGACATTTTGTAGTCCGGCTCTTCAACCTGCTCCGGCTTCCAGGTCCGCAGACCCCAGATAGCCAGACCGATGATGAAGAACGCGCTCGGCGGCAGCAGCAGCAGACCGTTCGGAATGTACCAGCCACCTTCGTTGACCACCGGCATCAGGGAGACACCGAACAGGGAGCCGGCACCCAGAAGCTCACGGAAGAAGGCAACGAAGATCAGGAGTACGGAGTAACCCAGACCGTTACCAACGCCGTCCAGGAAGCTCAGCCAGGGGCCATTCTTCATGGCGAAGCCTTCCGCGCGGCCCATAACGATACAGTTGGTAATAATCAGACCAACGAACACCGAGAGCTGCTTGGAAATCTCGTAGGCGTAGGCCTTGAGCACCTGGTCAACCACGATTACCAGTGACGCAATAATGGTCATCTGCACGATGATCCGGATACTACCCGGAATCTGGGTGCGTACCAGCGACACCGCGAGGTTGGAAAATGCGGTAACGGCAATAACCGCTGCACACATAACGAGAGTAACGTTCATGCTGGTGGTTACCGCCAGCGCTGAACAGATGCCCAGGATCTGCAGGGCAATCGGGTTATTGCTGAAGATCGGTTCGAAGAGAACCTGTTTGGCTGATGCATCTGCCATGATCAGACCTCCCCTTCACGAAGTTTTTGCAGGAACGGCGCGTACCCGCGGTCGCCCATCCAGTAATTAACCAGTTGCTCAACGCCGCGGCTTGTCAGTGTCGCACCGGAGAGAGCATCAACCTTATGCTCCTTGTCCTGCGCGTCGGCGCTAACACCGCCCTTGACCAGTCGCACCTGAGGCTCGGAACGGTCTTCGTTGTAGACTTCCTTGCCAACCCACTGCCGCTTCCAGCGCGGGTTGTCCACTTCACCGCCGAGGCCCGGGGTTTCCGCATGGGCATAGAAACCAAGACCTTCGATGGTGTTCAGGTCGCCCTCAAGAGAAATGAAGCCGTACAGCGTGGACCAGAGCCCGTAGCCGTGGATCGGGAGAACCACGCGGTTAATCTGGCCGTTTTCGCTCATGGTGTAGACCTTGGCAACATTCGGTCGGCGTTTGATACCGGCCTTGTCTTCAGAAGACGGAATGTTGGTTGACATCTGAGGATCGGAAGCAGCCTTGTACATGTCGTACTTCATCGGATCCTGGACGCCAACGGCAGAGGGCTCGACGAACTCGCCGGTATCCAGATCAACCAGCCGAACGTCAAAGCGCGCGAACGCCTCTTCAATCTGCTCGGCGCTGGAGCCTGGCTCCAGCATGCCGGCTGAGGACAGAATATTGGTCTTGATGTCCAGGTTCTGGTTCTGGATCTGGGCCGGGCGAAGCAGAACTGCTGCCGTGGAGACCACAACAGAGAACACGATACTCAGCACCAGCGCAACGACCAGCGTGCGGGAGACAGTTTCTTTAGCTTTAGCCACGAGCAAGCCTCCGTTTGATGTTGGCCTGAACCACGTAGTGATCCATCAGCGGCGCAAACAGGTTAGCGAAGAGGATGGCCAGCATGATGCCTTCCGGGAAGGCCGGGTTGATGACGCGGATCAATACGGTCATTACGCCCACCAGAATACCGAAGCACCAGCGACCCGTGTTGGTCATGGCCGCAGAAACCGGATCCGTTGCCATGAACATCATACCGAAGGCAAAGCCGCCCATGACCAGATGCCAGTGCGCCGGCACACCGAAGAACGGGTTGGTTTCAGAACCAATGATGTTCAGAAGCAGAGACATACCAATCATGCCAATCAGCACACCACCGACAATCCGGTAGCTGGCAATCTTCATGGCCAGCAGGATCAGACCGCCGATCAGCACCGCCAGCGTGGAGGTTTCACCCATGGAACCCTGGATGGTTCCAACAAAGGCGCTCATCCAGCCAATCTGTGCTTCCAGCGCTTCCAGGCCGCCGCTCGCGGCCCAGCTCAGTGCCGTAGCGCCGCTGAAACCATCAACCGCGGTCCATACCGTGTCACCGGAAATCTGGGCCGGATAGGCAAAGTACAGGAACGCACGACCGGTCAAAGCCGGGTTCAGGAAGTTCTTGCCGGTACCGCCAAACACTTCCTTGCCGATCACGACACCAAAGGTGATACCCAGCGCCACTTGCCAGAGCGGGATTGTGGGCGGGCAGATCAGTGCGAACAGTACCGATGTAACGAAGAAACCTTCGTTCACTTCGTGACGACGCACGGTGGCAAACAGCACTTCCCAGAAACCACCGACCACAAAGGTCACGAAGTAAATGGGTACGAAGTAGGCCATGCCGTAAACAAAATTATCCCATACACCAGCACCGGCACCGGTGATGGCCAGTGCCTGAATGAACGCAGTCCGCAGGCCGCCATCAGCAACCATGGCATCCGGGTTGGAAGCCAGGAAACTGTTGGCCTGGTAGCCGATGTTCCACATACCGAAGAACATCGCCGGGAAAGTACACAACCACACCGTGATCATGATGCGCTTGAGGTCAACGCCGTCGCGCACATGGGCAGTGGTTGAGGTTACCTTGCCGGGAGTGTAGAAAATGGTATCTACGGCCTCATACAGCGCGTACCAGCGCTCGTACTTGCCACCCTTTTCAAAGTGATGCTCGATTCCATCGAGAAACTGTCTGATAGCCATCGTATTAGCCCTCGATCTCGATTCGGGTCAGGTTCTCGCGGAGAATCGGACCGTATTCATATTTGCCGGGGCACACAAACGTGCACAGCGCCAGATCTTCTTCATCCAACTCCAGAGCACCAAGCTTCTGTGCCATCTCTGTGTCGCCAACGATCAGCGAACGCAGCAGCTGAGTCGGGAGAATATCCAGAGGCATGATCTGCTCGTAGGCTCCTACCGGAACCATTGCCCGCTCACTACCATTGGTAGTAGTGGTGAAGTTGAAAAGCTTGCCACTGGTCAGCTTGGACAGATAAATGTTCAGCACCGAGAACTTGTTGGGGCCCGGAGACAGCCAACCCATGAACTCACGCTTGTTGCCCTCTTCAAGTACCGATACCTGGTTGGCAAACCGGCCGAGGTAGGCGCAGGGACCATCACCGCGACGACCACCGAAAACGGAGCCTGAAATGGCCCGGATCTCGCAATCTGTGGCAACCTCACCTTCAAGCAGTTCCTCAAGACTGGCACCCAGGCGGGTACGCACCAGACGGGGCTTCAGGGCCTTGGGGCCGCCGATCGCCACAATACGCTCGACCGGAACTTCTCCGGACTCGAACAGTTTGGCGATGTCGATGACGTCCTGATAATTGATACTCCAGACGGTCTTGCTTCCGGATACCGGATCCAGATGATGGATGTGGGTACCAACATTACCCGCCGGATGCTTGCCATCGAACTGATGCACTTCAACGGCGTCGGTTTTGGGAACCGCCACGTTGGACCCGGGCTTGCCAGTGACAAACACCTTGCCTGCGGTCAATTTGGTAAGCAGGTTGAGGCCTTTCTCGAATGCCTGGCTGTTCTCGCCAATGATGACCGTCGGGTCCGCTGCCAGCGGATTGGTGTCCATTACCGACACAAAGATGGAATGGGGCGCGGAATCAATGGCGGGCACCTTGCTGTACGGGCGCGTCTTGAACGCCGTCCAAAGCCCGGACTCCACCAGATTGTCAACCACCTGCTGGCGTTCCAGGCCGGCAAGGTCCGCTTCGCTGTAGCGCGCAAAGGTCTCAGCCTCATCGCCATCGATTTCGATGACGATCGACTGGAATACCCGACGCTCACCACGGTTAATCTCTTTCACCACGCCGGCGGCAGGTGACGTATAACGAACGCCTTCGGTCTTCTTGTCCGTGAACAGCAGCGTACCGCGCTTGACACGGTCTCCCTCTTTCACAGCCATAGTCGGCTTCATGCCGATGTAGTCAAAACCGATCAACGCCACGTGGCGAACGGGTTTGCCGTCTGTAATGGTCTGTTCAGGAGCGCCGCTGATGGGAAGATCCAGGCCTTTTTTGATCTTGATCATTAGCCTCATCCAATCATCAGAAACTTTTCAATGGATTCGTAACGTCCGACACCTGCGGCCCAGAAAAACCATGAGAAACGGAGTGCCAGACGTACCCAAAATCGCGCCAATTATAGAGATTAAGGAATCCTATTTCCACCAGAAACCGGAACGGGTTATGCGACGACAGCGAAACGAGCCGACTGGCCAGCCTTAAAAACAAAAACCCCGACAGCAGGTGCCATCGGGGTTTTCAGAACCGTTACTTCACCGGATCGGTGCGATGCGCTCAGTCTCTCGCACGTTTGGGGAAGATCGGGTAACTTACGCCGGCCATCTGATTGACCACACGGATAACCTGAGCGCTGTAACCGAACTCGTTGTCGTACCACACGTACAGGATCAGGCGCTTACCGCTGGCGATTGTCGCCTGGGCATCTACGATGCCGGCATGGCGGGAGCCGACAAAGTCGGTGGAAACCACTTCCGGGGAATTCACGAAGTCGATCTGCTTCTGCAGCTCTGAATGCAACGCCATATCCCGCAGATAGTCGTTCACGCCTTCCACATCAACGTCTTTCTTGAGGTTGAGATTCAGGATCGCCATGGAGACGTTCGGCGTCGGCACCCGAATGGCATTGCCTGTCAGCTTGCCTTTCAGCACGGGCAGCGCCTTGGCAACGGCCTTGGCGGCACCTGTCTCGGTAATTACCATGTTCAGGGCTGCGCTCCGTCCGCGACGGCTTCCCTTGTGGTAGTTGTCGATCAGGTTCTGGTCGTTGGTGTAGGAGTGCACCGTCTCAACGTGGCCATCTTCGATACCGTACTCGTCTTCAATCGCCTTCAGCACGGGCGTGATGGCGTTGGTGGTACAGGAAGCGGCGGACAGGATCTTGTCTTCGTCGGTGATCCAGTCGTTGTTGATGCCATAAACGATGTTCTTGATATCACCCTTGCCCGGCGCGGTCAGGATAACGCGGCTGACGCCCTTGGATTTCAGATGCAAACCAAGACCTGCTTCGTCACGCCACTTACCGGTGTTGTCGATAACAATGGCGTTATTGATGCCGTAGTCTGTGTAATCCACTTTGTCAGGACCGTCAGAGTAGATCACCTTGATATAGTTGCCGTTGGCAATCAGAGCGGACTCTTTTTCATCAACGGTGATGGTGCCATCGAACGGGCCGTGTACAGAGTCACGGCGCAGCAGGCTCGCACGCTTCTCGAGGTCATTTTCAGCGCCGCCCTGACGAACGACAATCGCGCGCAGACGCAGGTTGTTACCACCACCGGCCTTCTCGATCAGGATGCGGGCCAGCAGGCGACCGATACGGCCGAAACCATACAGAACCACGTCTTTGGTGTCGTTGTTGGCATCTTCCTCGGACTGAGCCGCGTACTGCCCAACTACCGGGCCGATTTCGCGCTTGAGGAATTCGGTCAGGTCGCCGCCTTCCTCTTTGAACTTGACCGCCAGCTTGCCGATATCCACGTGGGCGCGGCCCAGATCAAGCTTGTCCATGGCCTGCAGGATCGGCAGGGTGTCGTGAACAGAGAGTTCGCTGTCTTCAACCTGGCGCACAAACCGGTGAGCGCGAATGATATCAATAACCGACTGGTTGATGATGGCGCGGCCGTATACAGAAGTAACCACGTTGTTCTTGCGGTAGAGGCGGCCGATCAGCGGAATCATGGCTTCCGCAGTGGATTCTCTTTCTGTCCAGTTGGACAGGTACTGATTGATCTGTTCGTGACTCACGCTTGGACCTCTGCAGTTGGCACTTGGAAATTTGGGCGCACATTATCCAACTTAATCCGGCCGACCGCAAATACGTCAGGCCATGACCTTCGTATAGATGCGGTTTGCTTTTTTACCGATCGAGGCCGCCCTGGCGCCGCCATGACAGCGTCACCTCCGAGCGTTAGAATACGCGCCTCACCGCCTCCCGGACATCCACATCAGGAGTATCAGACCGCCCATGAGCCAAGGTGCCAGCACACGCCCGTCTCCCCGATCCATGATTGCCCCGGAATTCCCGTCCCGACCGGCTGATCACAGAACATGGGGCCAATTGCACGGCAGCAGCGACGCACTGGCCATCTGTGAGAGTGCCCGCGCCCACAAGGGTCTTACTCTGGTGATAACCCGCAGCACCGCCGATGCCATCCGGCTAGAGCAGGCCATGCGGTTCTTTCTTGGCCTGCCCCCGGAAGAGGATGGTCCGGCTGTCAGCGAGGACGGCTTGGAACTGCTTTCTCTCCCAGACTGGGAGACCCTGCCCTACGATCTGTTTTCGCCCCACCAGGACATCATTTCCCGGCGAATCCGGACGTTGCACCGCCTTCCCTCAACCAGCCATGGGGTATTGGTGGTTCCGGCCAGGACTCTGATGCACAGGCTGCCGCCGGTAAATTACCTCCAGGGCAACACCCTACTCCTGGAAGTGGGACAGTCACTGGATATTGAAAGCTGGCGAATGCAGCTGGAGGCGGCAGGTTACAGACACGCTGAGAACGTCTACGAACACGGCGAATACGCCGTTCGCGGCGCGATACTGGACATCTTTCCGATGGGCGCCAACCAACCCTACCGGATTGACCTGTTCGATGACGAGATCGAGACCCTCCGCACCTTCGATCCGGAAACCCAGCGTTCGATCGACCGGATTGATCGCATCGAGCTGCTGCCTGCATTCGAATTCCCCTGGCACAAAGAGGCACGGTCCGGCTTTCGCAGCCGCTGGTTCGAACAGTTCCCGGATGCCGACAAGGACACGCCGATCTACCAGGATGTCACACACGGCATTACCCCGCCGGGAATCGAGTATTACCTGCCCCTGTTCTTCGACGAGACGGCCACCCTGTTCGACTACCTGCCAGGGGCAACCCACGTCTTTACCGCCGACGGACTGAACGATGCAGTCAGCCACTTTGACAGCGAAACCCGTAATCGATACGAGGATCGCCGCCACGATCGACTGCGGCCGATCCTGCCGCCCACTCGCCTGTTTCTGCAGCAGGAAGAACTGTTCAGAAATCTGAAAGCCTTCCCGAGGGTAACCATCTCCTCCGACAGCCAGGAGTCCGCCGGTTCGGTCAATTGCCCGACAAGAACCCTGCCGGATATCGCAATGGATGGTCGGACCGCTGATCCTGCCGGTCGCCTCAAGCGCTTTCTCGGCGAGTTCGACGGCCATGTGCTGATCTGCGCAGAGTCTTCCGGTCGGCGAGAAGCCCTGATCGAGAATCTTGGCGAACAGGGTCTTGAGTTGAAAACCCTCTCAGGCTGGCAGGCATTTCTTGAGGATAAAGAGACTCCACTGGCCATGACCATTGCACCGATGGAGCAAGGTCTGGTGCTGCCGGAGCATTCCGTTGCCCTTATTACAGAAACGGCCCTGTTTGGAGAGCGGGTACTGCAGCGGCGCCGCCGCGAAAAGCCGACGGAAACCGACGATGCCGGTTTCCGGGACCTGTCGGAATTGCGGATTGGTGCACCGGTGGTTCACATCGACCACGGCGTTGGCCGCTATCTGGGCCTTGAAACCATTACAGTCGAGGGTGAAGCCAGCGAATTTCTGATGCTCGAGTACGCCGGCGGCTCCAAGCTTTATGTGCCGGTTTCCAGTCTGCACCTCATTTCCCGCTATGCCGGGAATGACACCGAGCACGCACCGCTGCACAAGCTCGGAACGGATCGCTGGAGCACTGCCAAGCAGAAAGCCCTGGAGAAAATCCGCGATACCGCCGCCGAGCTACTGGACGTCTACGCCCGCCGGGAAGCGCGCAAGGGCTTCAGTTTCGAGGATCCGAAAGAGGCCTATCGCGCCTTTGCCGCAGGCTTCCCATTCGAGGAAACGCCGGACCAGCAGGTCGCCATCCAGTCAGTATTCGAGGACATGACCAGCGAGCGACCCATGGACCGCCTGGTGTGTGGCGACGTGGGTTTCGGAAAAACCGAGGTGGCCATGCGCGCAGCATTCCTGGCTACCTGGTCCGGCAAACAGGTGGCGGTCCTGGTTCCGACCACCCTGCTTGCCCAGCAGCATTACGAATCCTTCCGGGATCGTTTCTCGGATACACCGGTGCAGGTTGAACTGCTCAGCCGGTTCCGCACCGTTGGCCAGACCAACAAAGCTCTGGAGGCTGTGGAAAATGGCAAGGCGGACATCGTTATCGGCACCCACAAACTGCTTCAGGGCGACATCAAGTTCAAGAATCTCGGACTGGTGATTATCGACGAGGAGCACCGATTTGGTGTGCAGCAAAAGGAAAGATTAAAAGCGCTGCGGGCCGAAGTGGACATGCTGAACCTGACGGCCACTCCGATTCCACGGACCCTGAACATGGCCATGGGACACCTGCGGGATCTCTCGATTATCGCAACACCGCCAGCGCGGCGACTCTCGGTGAAAACCTTCGTGCGCCAGAAAGACAACGCCATGGTCAAGGAAGCCATCTTGCGGGAAATCCTCCGCGGCGGTCAGGTTTATTTCCTCCACAACGATGTGGCCACCATTGAAAAAACCGCAGAAGATCTTCGTTCACTGATACCCGAAGCCCGCGTGGCCGTCGCCCACGGCCAGATGCGGGAGCGGGATCTCGAGAAGATCATGTCGGATTTCTACCACAAGCGCTTCAACGTGCTGGTGTGCACAACCATCATTGAAACCGGCATCGACGTCCCAAGTGCCAACACCATCATTATCGAACGGGCCGACAAATTCGGCCTGGCCCAACTGCACCAGCTTCGGGGTCGCGTTGGCCGGTCGCACCACCAGGCCTACGCCTACCTGCTCACGCCACCGCCGAAATCAATTACGGCGGACGCCAAGAAGCGGCTGGATGCCATCTCCGAAGCGCAGGACCTCGGCGCCGGCTTCATGCTTGCAACCCACGACCTGGAAATCCGGGGCGCCGGTGAGTTATTGGGGGAGGAACAGAGCGGCCAGATCGAAAGCATCGGCTTTACCCTGTACATGCAGCTGCTGGACGAAGCCGTCAAGGCGATCCGAGAGGGCCGGACACCCAACGCCGATCTGCCCCTGAGCCATGGCACCGAAATGAATCTGAGGATTCCGGCGCTGATCCCGGAGGATTACCTGCCCGATGTCCATAACCGCCTGATGCTGTACAAGCGCATTGCCAGCGTGGACAGCCCGGAAGCATTAAAAGAACTTCAGGTTGAGATGATTGACCGGTTCGGATTGTTACCGGATCCGGCCAAAAATCTGATCCGCCAGACCGAACTTCGCCTACGGGCGGAAGCCCTGGGCATCGTGAAAGTGGATGCAGGCAAGGAATGGGCGCGACTGGAGTTTGGCAGCTCGACACCGGTGGATCCTCTGGTTCTGGTTAAAAAAGTGCAATCCGCACCGGACCAGTACCGGCTTGAAGGTGCCAACAGCTTCCGTTTTCGGCTGAAGGATGCCACAACCGGTGGTAAACTCGACGGCATTTCCCGGATGCTTGGCGAGTTGGAGCCTGCTAAAAGTGACGCGTCCGGCTCATGAACGGCCGACCAACATGTGGAGTACGACCCTTGCAAATTGATGGAATTCGCTGGTGCCGATACCCGACCCGGGCCCTCCTGGCAGCCCTCCTGCTGAGCTTTGCCGTCACCGGCGCCGCCCAGCAGCCTGACCGGGCAACGCTGCCTCTTGAACCCGGCACGCCCATTCCCGACGACTACTATCGGGCCGAATTCGTGATTCTGGAGCGGATCATAGAACCCGAGGCCGTGAATGAGCGAATGTCTGGCCGCACGGTGGAGGAGCCGACGGAAACAGAAGAGGTTCTCTGGTCAGTGCTTGAGAATGGCACCACGGAAACCACCCTCGAACTGGCGCCCCGGAAGGATCTTCATCTCGCCAGCGCCGCCGCGCGACTTGAGCGCAGCGGCCGGTACCGTGTGCTCGTGGCAGCCGGTTGGTACGAGGCGTTTCCGCCGGATTACGAGGGCACGCCTTTGCGGGTCGAGACAGGCGACTGGATTGAGGACGCTCGCGCCCGGGAGGTTGAGGGGCACATAACCATTGACCGGCAACGCTACTTGCACGTCAATGTTCATCTCAACCACTGGCAGGCGGCGGAAGAAGATTCAGAACTCTCTGAAAACGCCGTCACTGGGGTGTCCGGGGAAACCCCCTCTCCCGACGGAGCCTCCAATACAGAACAAACCACCGCGGCCTCAGCCACAACCGACGAGTCTGCGGCTCAGCAACTGCCTGTGCTGGCTGAACCCGCTCCACTCGAACTGTTAACCTGGATTCGGGAAACCCGCCGGATGCGCAGTGAGGAGATCCATTTCCTGGACTCCCCCACCATCGGCGTACTGGTGTTCTTCAAGAAGATTGAGGCAACGGAGTAAGCACCCCAAGGCCGGCCATTGAGACCTCGAGAATCCGTCTGACACCAGACATTCCCTGCTCAATGGCCGCCTCTATCTCCTCCATGGTGATAATGTGGTCGGATTTTCCGGCCGCCCAATTCACCACCAGCCCAAGACAGACATAGCGTATTCCCAGTTCCGCCGCCAGAGCAGCTTCCGGCATGCCGGTCATGCCCACCAGGTCGCATCCGTCCCGCTCCATCCGGATGATCTCGGCTGAAGTTTCCAACCTTGGCCCCTGGGTTGCGCCATACACTCCGAAACCGGAAAACGGCACGTCTTCTGCACCGGCCGCGTCTATCAGAATCTGGCGGGCACTCTCATCATAGGGCCAGGTGAAATCAATGTGGGTCACCGAGTCCAGGTCACCCTCGAAAAAGGTGCTGGCACGCCCCCAGGTGTAATCGATAATCTGATCTGGAATAACGACATGGGCAGGGCCCATATCCGGGTGGATACCGCCGACGGCGTTGACACCCACTACCGTCCGGACGCCGGCATCGAAAAGGGCCGTCAGATTCGCCCGGTAGTTTACTTGATGGGGCGGAATCCGGTGCGGATTACCATGTCGCGACAGAAAGATAACAGGCTGATCGCCAAGCCGCCCTTCCACCAGTGGCGCAGATGGACTGCCCCATGGCGTGCCTGCCTGCCTTTCACCGGTGATTTCCAGGCCCGAAAGAGTGGTCAGACCGGTGCCGCCAATAATACCAACAGGGTGCATTTTCTCCGGTGACGTCATTCTGCCTCTCCTGAATCTTCCACATCTCCGGTTGCCTGACGACTCTGCGATTTCCCGGCACTCTTGCTGGAGGAATCCGCCGCTCTTTCGTCTGAGGAGTCATCGGACTGCGATCCGGAGAGCCTCACGCCATCCGGAAGATGCAGCGTGCGGGTCGGGAAGGCCACTTCGGCACCGTAACCTTCAATGATGTCGCTGATTTTCAACAGCACATCCTGCTTCACCTCATGGAACCGGACCCACTGGGTGGTTTTGGTGAAGGTATAAACCATGATATCCAGCGAGGACGCATTGAACGCAAGGAAGTTCACGATCAGGGTCTCGTCGCTGTCAATCTCCTCGTGCTCTTGAAGCATGGCCTTGATGTCATCGACGATGGACGCCATCTGACCCACGTCGGCATACCGGATGCCAACGGTTTCGTAGATCCGGCGATTGGTCATGCGCGACGGATTCTCTACTGCGATGGTGGTGAATGCCGCATTCGGCACATAGAGCGGACGTTTGTCGAAGGTTCGGATTGTGGTCAGGCGCCAGCCGATGTGTTCAACCGTGCCTTCAATGTTCCGGTCCGGCGAACGCACCCAGTCCCCGACCTTGAATGGCCGGTCGAGATGAATAATAAAGCCACCGAAAAAGTTGGCGAGCAGGTCTTTGGCGGCAAAGCCGACGGCAATGCCACCCACGCCGCCAAATGCCAGGACCCCGGAGATGCTGTAACCCATGGATTGCATTGCAATCAGTACCGCGGTGATGATGACCACGGCCCGGGAGAGTTTGCTCACCGCGTTGACGGTGGTGTAGTCCATCGGCTGCTTCATTTTCAGGGGCGATACCAGTATCCCCTCTGCCTCCTTGATCAGGCGCAAAACCACCCAGACCAGGATGAAGATGAAACCAATCTGCAGTACCGACTCATTGGCCTTGAAAATCTCGGCTTCCGAGTATTTGTGGGCCACTTCTGCAGCCCAGTAGACCCCCTGCAGCCAGACAAACGCTACGACCGGCTTGCGAGCCGCATGCAGTAACGCATCGTCGAACAGGTTTTTTGTCTGGCTGAATTTGCGTTCAAGTGCCCCGATGATGTGGCTGGCGATATACGCCACTGTGGCCGTTCCGAAAACCAACGCAAATACGACTATGCCGACGCGCCAGGCTTCAGACAGCAGTCCGAAATTCTCGATCCAGCCATTCACCATGGCCATGAAATCCCCGATCATCGGATCCCTCTGATATGTGTATGTTTATTGAATGGAAACGGCGGTTCCAGGACCGACACGATCAAACAGATCAATAATGTCTTCGTTGCGCATCCGGACACAACCGTGGGACAGCGGCACCCCCATCGGCTCGCTGTCCGGGGTGCCGTGAATGTATATGAAGCGGCGAAAAGTATCGACACCCGGCCCACGGTTTTTGCCCCACTCACGGCCGCACAACCAGAGAATCCGACTGAGGATCCAATCACGGTCGGGATGTTCACGGGCTAGTTCGGAGCTATAGGTTTCGCCTGTCGGCCGCCGGCCACGGAATACCGTTCCTACAGGAAGCCCCGAGCCAATACTCGCGCGAACGTAGTGTTCGCCTCGTGGAGTGCAGCCACTGCCATCGTTCTCACCGGCCCCGTTGAGCCCGGTGGAAACCGGATAGGAGGCGATAAGCTCCCCGCCTCCGGTTTCAAGCCGCAGGCGCTGGAGGGTCAGATCAATGACAATGTGGACGGATGAAGAATGGATCAAAACCGGTCAGGCTCCCTTGGAGATCAAGGAGAAAGCCTAACCGACAGAGAGGAACTCAGGCAACCGAGACCCTGCTACCGGCGGGCGGAATCAGCATGGCATCTTCTGCCTGCATGCCCGCGGCCAGGAAGGGTACCAGTCGGGCGGCAATTTCCTGAACGGTGGTTTCCACACCCAGTTTGTTCTGAAGGATATCCCTCAACGCATCACTGCTGGACATGGTGAACGCCGTTGCCCCGAGCATGAACTGGATGCGCCAGTATCGATCCACCGAGGACAGTTGCGGGGTCGCTTCCTTGAGCAGCCTCATGAAACGGCTGAAAGGCTCGCTGTATTCCTGCTCCAGGAACTTGCGCAAATGGCCCTGGGACTGGGTGTAGGCAAGCCCGAGCAGGCGCATGAAAATCGAGATACCCTTCTCGTTGCGCTGGGGCATGCGCACCGCGCTTTCGGTGAGCGCCCAGAGGGTCTGGTTCAATGTGGGCGGTTTACCATCACACCGCTCCTCAAGCTCATCAAAGGCGTTTTCCAGGGTTGCGGAAAACGGCGTCAGAAAGCGCGCAAAAACGGCGTGAATCAGAGCGTTCTTTGAACCAAAGTGGTAATTGACAGCGGCCAGATTTACTTTAGCCTTACTGGTAATCATTCGGAGCGAGGTTTCCGAAAAACCCCGGTCGGCGAACAGCTCTTCGGCTGCATCGAGAATCCGGTCAACGGTATCAGAGTGCGCCATTTTATTATCTATGCCTCTAGCAAACGTCTGTTTGAAACATACGTTTGAAGCGCACTTATGTCAAGCTCTGGGCTCGGGCTCTGCCGCCACTTCTTCCCATCCCTGATCAATCGCCTCCTGGTGTCCCTCGAAAAAAGCCTTCTGGACGCGACTATAGGCTTTCTCGGCTTCCAGCAGATAGATCAGATAAAGACGCACATGCTCACGGCGCGTCAGATGCCTGGAGAGGCTACGCCTTTCGGACAACCTCAAAAGGTGGCTGAACCGGGTATTCTTTAGCGCGGGGTTGAAATCGGCCATCCGGGCGCACTGCCAGATCAGGCCATCCGAGCCTTCCAGATGCGCGACGTGCTGCCTTGCCTCGCGAAGCATCCGCTGGCGAGTCATGATCAGATCAAGATAGGAAGGTTTCGACGTGTAGATTCTTCGTACCGCCGGTATCCCCAGCAACAGAATGATCACGAAGGCACCAAAACCACCGCCTGCAATCCAGGCCGGCACAAACCCGGTCAGACCGCTCAGAAAGATCGCTGCGGCGATCAAGGAACTGAACAACCAGAGGTCCCGGCCCCGACGCGCCTCGGCCATTGTGTAGTTGTCCGGCCAACCGTTCATGGCGAGGAGGTCGAAATCCATCAGCAGTACCCGATCACACTGCCGCAGCATCAACCGGAGTCCGCGCTGCCGGGATTCTGCCAACACCCTCTCTGTCACGCCACTCCCCCCCTCCCGGGACGCTTCAGCGCCCGAAGGGCTATCAGGCTCGGCATTGGCGTCCGAGGCCTGATCGGGTGGTTCGTTTTCTGCAGCCTGGCTGGCAGATGTCGGGGCACCCGCTGTTACGGGCGCTGGCACAGGATCGGCGGCCCGGCCTGGCCTCAGTACCGGTGCCTGCGCCGGTTCATTCGCCTGGGTAGCAGCCTTACTCTGATTTTCAGCCATGGCGGGTTGTCCGGATTCAGGGGTTTAAACAAGTATCGACCATCGCAGCCGATACTTGAATTCCACTTCTCCGATCTTGGCATTGATCAGTCCGCTCGCTATCCTTGGCGCACCTGCCAGAAAGGCATCCGTACACCATATCCAACGAGGTCAGGATTATGTTCACAGGCATTGTCCAGGGCATTGCAACCATCGAAGACGTCGACGCTGAGCCCGGGCTGAGCACCTTTGCGATACGACTGCCAACAGACAAGGCAAGTGGCGTGTCCATTGGCGCCTCGGTGGCAATCAACGGAACCTGCCTGACCGTCACACGCCAACAAGACAGCGTCCTCTATTTTGACGCCATGCAGGAAACCCTGAGACTGACCACCCTGGGAGACCTGAAGACAGGAGACCAGGTCAATTTCGAACGGGCCGCCCGGATCGGGGATGAAATTGGCGGCCACCTGTTGTCTGGACACATCCACACCACAGCCCAGATCGTCGAGATTCTGCGACCGGAAAACAACGTCACCCTGTGGTTTGAAGTGCCCGACGAATGGACACGCTACATTTTTCCCAAAGGCTACATCGCCATCAACGGCGCCAGCCTGACGATAGGCGAAGTTCGAGGCAACCGGTTCAACATTCATCTGATTCCGGAGACCCTGAGGGCCACCACTTTTGGCACCTGTGAAGAAGGTCAACGGGTGAACATCGAAATAGACAGCCAGACCCAGACCATCGTCGACACTCTGGCGCGCCTGGGTTACGACCGCCCGGCCCCGACGCTTTGATTCTTTGACCCTTCAGCGTCTGCCAGCCCGGAAAACGACAAACTTGGGGCTGGCATCGAGTTGCTCTACACAAGAGAAATACCGCCGCAGGCTTCGGTGATAACCCAGGTGGCGATTTCCCACCATGAGCATGTGACCACCTGGCTTAAGGTGTTCTGACGCCTGCTCAAACAAACGCAGGGCAATATGATCACCCACTACACCGCCCTCGTGGAATGGTGGATTCAGCAGGATCAGGTCGAAAGCGCCCGCATCAGCGTCAATGCCGTCGCAGTGAGAGAAACTTGCGTGGGCCTCAGGAAATGCCTGCTCGACGTTATGACGGGCACTGAGCACTGCCTGGCTTGAAACATCGCTGAAGCGGAATTGTAAGTCTTTGCGCTCTGCTAAAGCTGCCAGGCCCAACACACCGTTGCCACAGGCCAGATCCAGCACAGAGTCGCCGGCTTGCAGAGCCGATGCTGCTTTGGCCACATGAGGCAGAAGCAAGCGACTACCGATATCCAGCCTTTCCCTGGCGAATACTGCGGGCAATGCTTGCACCGCCAGCTCACCGGTGCTGCCGGTTAATGCATACCCGCTCCAGGCACCCGGCCAGCCCGCCAGAGTCGCAGCGCCTTTGCGGCAACGAATTACCCGAGCCTTCTTGCGCGCTGGCAGAACCTGTTCCGTCTGCACCGCTTCGGCAAACACCTCGACACTTTTCGCCGGCAAATGCTTGATCATTCCTCCGGCCAGCAACACACCGGAATCCGCTATCACACCATTGAGCCAGCGCAATAACCACGCCAGATAGTCGGCCTGGCGCGGTATTCTCATCACCACCAGATCGAACGGGCCCGCCGGCGGACTGATCCAGCTACAAACCGGCCCTGGCGCAGGAAAACCGGGGTTCAATGAGGCATTGGTTAGCAGTGAGGATGGCAATACGGCGCTATCAGCAACGATGGTCGGCGAAAACTGCGAGAGCCCCAGCGCAAGCGCTCCGAACTGGTCATCCACCACCAGGATCCGGGGCTCATCGAAGCCGGCTGCGGCATCAATAGCCTGTTCCAGCAGGAGCTCGTCCGCCGCATCCCACGCCCTCAGCGTCGGATCGCCGGTACCCGGGCGGCTGAGAGTCAGCCTGCCCTGGGAAAAAACGAGTTCGGCAGTTGTCATTTCGGGCATCCTGGAGGCTTTCTGTCACAAAAGCGCCATTCTAGGCTGTTTATTCTAGAAATTAACCCTAACGTGGAAGGTGTTCACGCTGAACATCCCTTTTCCGGTTGGCTCCGTTTTTCTGGACGCGAACCTCTTGCCCCTCACCCCAGGGGCTTTTTTCGTTCAGGAACGGCGAAATGCCCGATAGACGGTAAATCGTCGATCTTCCTGCAGGCGCTCAACCGGGCCAATGCATCGCTTCATCAATGGCTCGTAGGGCAAAAAACTGTTCGCCACTAGACGAACCTCACCACCCGGCGCCAGGTGACGCACCACCTCTCGAAGAAAGCGCTCGGTCATCGACAGATCGGTTCTGACACCGGTATGAAAAGGGGGGTTGCTCAGAATGACGGGCCAGGTGCCCTCAACCCCCGAGAGGCCATCCGAGGCCAGAATACGCCCGGAGACGCCGTTGCGCTCATAGGTGGCCCGGGCACAGATAACCGCCTGGGACTGCACGTCGATTCCGTCGACCGTTACCGTGAGTCGATTCTGCCCCTCGTGCCAGCGATGCAGCCAGGCACCAAGGACACCGGCACCACAAGCAAAATCCAGCACGGGGCCAGACCGCAATGGATTTTCGTCCAGCGTCTCCAGCAGAATCCGGGTGCCCTCATCCAGCTCACCGAGACTGAAAATTCCCGGCAGCCCGGCGACTTCCAGATGTACCGTTTTGCAGTCAATACCTGTCCAGGTCATCCATTGCTCAAGCGAGAAATCCGGCAGCGACTCTACAGTCTCAGCACACCAGACCTGGCAGTGTCTGGCACTGTCGATCTTGGCCGCCTGCGGCGCCACGGCCTTGAGCTGCTTGACGGCCCCGGCAACACCTTCCTTCTTTTCACCAACAAGCACCAGCCGCGCGCCCTGCACCGCCAGCCATCGCGCCAGGGCAAGGCGTAAATCAAGCTCTGCGCGGGCTTTGGGCAAAAACACCACCAGGGTGTCAAAACTGCCGGCTGCGAGAGCCGGATCGTTGTAGCCGAAACAGACCTCCCAGCCGTCGTACCCGGCAAGCGCGGCGCAGACACCGGCATGCTCACTCATGGCCATACCGCCGGCAGGCAGATCAGACAGTAGCCCGTTGGCGGAAACGCCTAACAAAGCCACCCGCCCCTGCAAGAGATGGCGGTTTCGCAACAGGACTTCATGGGAGTTGGGCAATGACATGGATTGGTTGATCCCGCGTGGGTAGTTCAAGGACGGGATATGCTAACCGGAATGAGCCCTCGCGTCTCCCCTACAAGGTGGAGACCGGAGGGCTTTCAGAGGGTAAATACCACGGCAAACTCAGTCACTTGTAGCGGGCAACCGTTCCAACCCGCAAGGCATCTTCCGGGGACATGCCCCAGTCTTCGGACTGACTGGCTTCAGAAGGTTTCTGCCCCCGACCCCGTTGCTCCGGGCCGCCAGTCAGGTCTTTCCGCTGGTTCAGGGCAGTCAGGGCTTTTTGCATCAGTTCTTTCATGGTCTACCTCCTCGCTTACTGCAAGAACTACTCTAACAAAGCGGGAGGTGACCAACTGTGATGACGCCGAGGGTCAGGAAGTGACGCTCATCACGAATTTTTGACGCGATTTTACATTCTTTACTGAGCGATTTTCTGACGCCCGGAGCGAACCGGTCTCTCTACCAATTCATCGATACTGTTCTGGCGGACCCGCTCACGATTCTCCTCACTGGAGACCGACAGCCCCATATCCCGGAGCACACCGTCAGCCACATCGTAGACAAAGCCATGGACCGTGAGTGGCTGACCCCGCCTCCAGGCCTCCTGGACAATGTTGTTCTGGCAGACATGCCCGACCTGCTCAACGACATTGAGTTCGCACAACCGATCCACCCGGTCCTGGACACTTGGCAGATCATCCAGCACCTGTTGGTGACGATCACGGACATCCTGCACATGGCGAAGCCAGTTGCTGATCAGCCCGAATCCTTCGTTGAGCAATGCCGCTCGCACACCACCACAGCCATAGTGGCCAACCACCAGAATGTGCTTCACCTTCAACACTTCGATGGCGAACTGCAGCACCGACAGACAGTTAAAATCGGTATGGACAACCACGTTGGCCACGTTTCGGTGAACAAACAGCTCCCCTGGCATCAGATCGACGATCTGGTTGGCCGGCACCCGGCTATCCGCACAGCCTATCCACAGGTATTCCGGAGCCTGCTGATTCGACAGGCGGTGGAAAAACTGCGGATCCTGGGCCTTGATGCCATCCGCCCAGGCCCGGTTTTTTTCCAGAAGATGGTCAAGCTGACCCATTATCCCTCTCCGTTTAATGATTCCCGAGCGCCGATTGAACGGGAATGCAGACGCCAAAGCAATACTCAGTTGGTCTCAGCTTCGGCCTCCGCGTGTGGCTGGTGCATGGTGCTCTGGGCCAGATCCAGCAATTCGCGCAGGGCCACCGAGAACATGGCGTATTCCGGCTCCCGCACACCCTTGAGCTCCGACAGCATGGATTTCCAGCGATCGATCATCGGCTGATGACGCGACAGCCAGCTCTCCACACAGGCCGGGACATCTTCCGGCTTTTCTGCCAGTTTCAGAACGCCGGTGGTCAGGGCACGCTGCTGCCAGTCCAGATCCTCACGGAAACTTTCCCTGGCCAGAGCCTGCCAGTGGGAAGCCGGTTGCAGTGCTGCAATAGCGCTGGCAAACCAGTTCAGGTCCAGACGATCGCCCAGCTCATAATACAGGTTGGCAACAGTCTTCAGTGGCATACCCGAGGCTTCGTGGGCCTCGATAATGCCCAGCGATGAATACAGGTGCCCGGTACCCGAGACCACGGACGCCAGCTCTGACGGCAGGCCGGCATCCACCAGCGCCTGATGCCGCTTTTCCCAGGTGGTTTTGGCCTGGTCACCAAGATATTCCGGTAGTCCGGCGGTAATCGCCCAGACGCTGTCGGCAAAACGCTCCATGTGGTGCTGAATGCTCAGCTCCGCACGACGGTTGCGCAACAGCCAGCGCACCGAACGGCGCATCAGCCGCATCAGGTCCTGCATCAGCTCCATCTGCAACTGGGCCGGCACATGAAAATCCAGGGCCTCAATCCTGTCCCACCAGTTATCAATGCGGAACACATCCCGGGCAATGATCCAGGCCAATGCAATGGAGGCCGCATCGGCACCGGTAGACTGGTTCAAACGCTCCACAAAGGTAATTCCCATGTGGTTGACCATGTCGTTGGCAATCTGGGTCGCGATGATTTCACGGCGCAGTTGATGCTCTCCGAGCTCCTTCGAGAATTTCTGGGTCAGATCCCGCGGAAAGACCTTGTACATCTCACCGGCCAGCAGCGGGTCGTCAGGCAGAGTGCTGTCGATCAGGGTCTGCTTCAGGTCGCCTTTCACGTAGGAAATCAGAACCGACAGTTCCGGCCTGGTCAGCCCCTTCTTGTCGAGTTTGCGCTCGGACAGGGTTTCATCATCCGGCAGAAACTCCAGGGCCCGGTTCAGCTTGCCCTCGCTCTCAAAGGTATTCATCAGCCGGCGATATTCCTCCAGCCGGGTCGCCGCATCCTCACTGGCGATACTGATAGCCTGGGTCTGCCGGTAGTTGTTCTTGAGCACCAGCTCAGCAACATCATCGGTCATCTCCTCCAGCATGACGTTGCGCTGCTTGTTGGTGAGATCGCCCATGGCAACGGCCCGATTGAGCAGGATCTTCATGTTGACCTCATGGTCGGAACAATCCACGCCACCGGAGTTGTCGATGAAGTCGGTGTTCAGGCGCCCGCCGCGAAGGGCGAATTCAATCCGGCCGAGCTGTGTGAGCCCGAGATTGCCGCCCTCGCCGACCACTTTGCAGCGCAGTTCCGATCCGTTAATGCGCAGACCGTCGTTGGCCTTGTCGCCCACATCACCATGGGACTCGCTGGCACCTTTCACATAGGTGCCGATACCACCCACCCAGAGCAGGTCGACCTGGGCCTTGAGAATATGGGAAATCAGCATGTTGGGCGGCACCCGGTCCGATTTGATACCCAACAGCTTCTTCATTTCCGCGCTAACGGGGATGGACTTGGCACTCCGGCTGAATACGCCGCCCCCTTTGGAGATGAGTTTGCTGTCGTAATCGGTCCAGGCTGAGCGGGCAAGCCCGAACAGACGCTTGCGCTCCTTGAAGCTTTTCTCCGGGTCTGGCGAGGGATCAATGAAGATATGGACATGGTTGAAGGCCGCAACCAGTTTGGTCTTCTCCGAGCACAGCATCCCGTTGCCAAAAACGTCGCCGCCCATGTCACCAATACCGATGGCCGTGAATTCATCCAGCGCAGGGTTGATACCCATTTCCCGGAAGTGGCGCTCGACCGATACCCAGGCGCCCCGGGCCGTGATACCCATCTTCTTGTGGTCGTAGCCGTTGCTGCCACCGGAAGCGAACGCATCGCCCATCCAGAAGCCGTATTCCGCGGCCAGTCCGTTGGC